>Ga0224510_10000188_pt1 | contig 52580 bp, 46 predicted proteins | sample SF_May12_sed_USG_FD_170161 | JGI IMG/M metagenome (GOLD analysis project Ga0224510, IMG submission 170161) | Sediment microbial communities from San Francisco Bay, California, United States - SF_May12_sed_USGS_4_1 | ecosystem: Environmental > Aquatic > Marine > Sediment | place: USA: California... | reverse complement strand
CGCCGATCAGACCGGTTTCCACGCCCAGAAAGGTCCTCGCCCGTTCCGCCCACTGATAGAGCAATTCCTTGGTGTGGACCAGCACCAGGGTCGGCTGGCGTCGTTTGGCAATCACCGCCAGGGCGATCACCGTCTTGCCCGAGCCGGTTCCTGCCTCAAGCACCCCGAAGTCATGCCGGGTTATGGCGCCGATGGCCTCCTCCTGATAGGGGCGCAGTTCGCCGCGAAAGGTGAAATCCACCGGGGGACAACTCTGCCGCTGGTCGATGATTTGTGGGTCCCGGCGCATGAATTTTCGAGCCAGGAGGATGGCGTGGTTGGCGTAGCCCCGCGGAAAGGTGATGGTGTCGCCGTCCTCGGTATAGAAGAAGAGGTGGGGCTTGAGCTTCTTGCCCATCCAGCGGCTGTATTTCTTGGCCTCAAGGTATTCGGGGTTGTCGATCGTCAGCTGCTGCTTGAGGGCCTCGGTCAGGGTGGCGGAGGCGCCGTGCAGACAGGCTTGCGAACCGACGCTGAGGGTGAACAGGGTCATGGCCGGTCTGCGTCGCGGGGGGCAATGGTTTCGGCCAGCAGATCGGCCAGCCGGGCGCATTCCTTTTCCACGGCGTCCAGTTGGGCCTGCTGGTTGATGAGGGCGGTGTTCAGCTCTTCGATGGCTATTTCCTGAAAGGTCAACCGGGTTTCCAATTCGATGATTCGGTGTTCCATAGGGTTCCTTGACGGGTTATTCGTGGAAATATCGCGGGGTTACCGGCTTTCTGCCGGTAGGCCGCTGGTACGGTTCGCTCGGATAGCCCAGGGCAATGACGGCATGGATCGCCTCTCCGTCGGGAATGCCCAGGGCTCGCTGAATATTCTGGTCCTTGGCCATGGCCGCTACGGCAAAGCCGATCAGGCAGGAGCCCAACCCCATGGTGTGGGCCGCCAGCAAGATATTCTGCGTGGCCAGCAGGGCATCTTCCATCGGGCAGCTTGAGCCGGGTCGAGAGCCGACGATGATAGCGGCCGGTGCTCCGTGGAATAACCGGTCCCGGCCTTGTTCGGTCCATTCCCGCACCCCATGGGCAATGGTCTGATAGTAGCGATGATAATAATTAGCCAGGGCCGGTTTGCCGAGCAGGCGGAGAAGAGTCCGCAGCAAGGGGTTGGCCGCCAACCGATTGAGCCGGACGAAATAAGAGGCAACCAGGTTGCCCAAAGTCTCGATGGCCGATCGGTGCGGCAGGATGGTAAAGGTCCAGCCTTGGCTGTTGGTGCCGGAGGGGGCGGTGGTGCCGATGCGGATCAGATCTTCCAGCAGTTTCGGATCCAAGTCGCGCTTTTTGTAGTTGCGGCATGAGCGCCGGGAGAGCATGAGGCGGACCAGTTGGGGGGTGTCTCCCTGTCCAGGGGGAAGATGCCGGTTGTCCGCATTGAAGGTGTGGAAAAAGAGCTCGTGCTCAAGGCCCGGGACAGTAATGGCCCGGGTAGGGCAGATGGCGTGGCAATGGGCGCAGGCCAGACAGCGATCCCCGCTGACTGCGGCCTTGCCGTGCAGTATCGACAGGGTCTGGTCCGGGCACACCGTAAGGCAGAGGCCGCAGCCCGTGCATTTTTCCTGGTCGATGATTGGGCCGTGCGGCCTGGAGTGTCTCTGCTGTTCAGTCATGATTGTCCATCATGCCCTGCTTTGCAAAAAAAGGAAAGGGTTCGCATAAAACTTAGGGGATGTCCGACACTACCCGTTACATCTCTGACTATGTTGGTGAGCCCCCTTATGCTGAAAACGATCGTGCGACGTTTTGAATATTTTTGAATAACGGCTTGACGAAAAAGTCGGAGACGCATAGTTTCAGCACAAGTCGTCACCCCGGCGAAAGACGGAGTCCGGATATGACATATCCTCTCGAAACTACCGGAGCGGAGTTTTTCTCGATTCGCTTATCTCAGGCGTTCAGCGGAATGACGGCAACTGGAGATGGCAGGACTTTTGCGAGAGGATCTTCTTTCATCCTTTTTCGGAAGCCTCCGCAGTGCTCGTCGGCTGCGTGTCAATGAGCTTTTGATTATCTCGGGGCAACAACCGGAGAAAGCATGTACTTCTGGCAAGGGTTTTTCTTGTATATGGCGCCGGGTGGCCTTCTGCTGGCCGCTGCTCTGGCCTTCTTGCAGCACGAGGGGTTGAGTCGGTGGCTGTTCGGGATTACCTGGCTTTTCCCCCCGGCCCTGGGGATTGTCGCTGCTTTTCTGGGCTGGCGGTTCAACCGCAGCCGGCTGCTCTTCGGGACGCTGGTGCTGCTCCTGGCCGATCTGCTGCTGCGCCGTTATGGCGGGGTTGCCCAGATCGACCAGCTCCTGGCCAGGTATGTGTTTCATCTGACCCTGCTGGCGGTGCCGTTCAATCTGTTCCTCTTTTCCTTCTGGCGGGAACGGGGCATTGTCACCGGCCAGGGGTTGCGCCGTTTTTGCTTTATTCTTTTTCAGCCGCTGCTGTTGGCTGGGCTGTATGGGGTGCGTGGTCCGCTCATCGTGCGGCAACTGGAGGCTATGGTCGTTCCCTTGCCCCTGCTCGGGCCCCTCTCTTCACCGGCTCTTGTTGTTTCCGTTCTGGCCGGCCTGGGCTTGCTTTTTCGTTTCCGGCGCAACCGCGAGCTGTTGGATCATGGGTTTTTCTGGGCCATGGTCTGTTCACTCCTTGCCCTGTCGGTCGGGAATCCCGCAAGGCAGCCCTTTCTTTTCAGCGTGGCGGCACTGATCCTCATTGTCGCCGCCATTGAGGCTGCGCATCGCATGGCCTTCCGGGATGAATTGACCGGTCTGCCCGCCCGTCGGGCCTTGAACGAATCCATGCTCAAGCTGGGCAATACCTATACCGTGGCCATGGTGGATATCGATTTTTTCAAGAAATTCAATGACCGTTATGGCCATGATGTCGGCGATCAGGTGCTGGCCATGGTGGCCGGCCTGCTCGGCAGGGTCGGCGGGGGAGGGCGTCCCTTTCGTTATGGCGGCGAGGAGTTCACCATCCTTTTTCCGGGCAAGGTTCTGAAAGAGGCACAGCCCCATCTGGAGAAATTGCGTCAGGAGGTGGCGGCCGCCGGGTTCAAGGTAAGGAGCGCGGGGCGCTCCGGCAAGAAACAGAGCAACAGACAGAAGGACGGGGATTGCGGGAAAAAGGTCTCGCTCACCATCAGCATCGGCATGGCCCAGGCCGACAATACCAGGAAGACCCCATCCGCCGTGATCAAGGCGGCGGACAAAGCCTTGTATCGCGCCAAGAACGCAGGCCGCAATCAGGTTTCCGCGTAGCTCATCCAGGAAATTCCCTTCTTTTTTTCAAAGTGAAGATTTTTTCACTCTGTGCTATCCTTGCCCCTGAAATTTTCTTGCCGATAAAACCGGCCTTGCAAAAAAAATGGAAAAGGCCGCAGGTGTAACATAACTCGTCGAGTTACAAAGAGTTAACCGTTGTAATTGCGTCTTGTTGCTATTTCAACAATAAAGGAGTTGCCGTAATGAGCGTTGAGCCCAACAAAATCATCTATTCAATGATCCGTGTCGCCAAGTTTTACGACAAGAAGCCGATCCTCAAGGATATCAGCCTCTCTTATTTCTATGGCGCCAAGATAGGGGTCTTGGGCATGAACGGCTCGGGTAAGTCGTCGCTGCTGCGGATTCTTGCCGGGGTTGATAAGGAGTTTAACGGCGAGACCCATATCTCTCCGGGGCTGACCGTGGGCTATCTTGAGCAGGAACCCCTGCTTGATGAAGGCCGGACCGTGATCGAGATCGTCCGGGAAGGGGCGCAGGAGGCGGTGGATCTGCTGGCCGAATTTGAGGAAATCAACAACAAGTTCGCCGAGCCCATGGACGATGACGCCATGGATAAGCTCATCGCCAGGCAGGGTGTGGTGCAGGAAAAGCTCGACACCCTGGACGCCTGGGATCTGGATGCCCGTCTCGACATGGCCATGGACGCCCTGCGCTGCCCGCCCGGGGAGACCCCGGTGAATGTCCTTTCCGGCGGCGAGAAACGGCGGGTGGCCCTGTGCCGACTGCTTTTGAAAAAGCCGGATATCCTGCTGCTTGACGAGCCCACCAACCATCTGGACGCCGAAACCGTTTCCTGGTTGGAGCAGCATCTGCAGCGCTATGAAGGAACGGTTATTGCCGTGACCCATGACCGTTATTTTCTCGACAACGTGGCGGGCTGGATTTTAGAGCTGGACCGGGGTCAGGGCATCCCCTGGAAGGGCAACTATTCCTCCTGGCTGGAGCAGAAGGAAAAGCGGCTGGCCAACGAGGAAAAGGAAGAGTCCAAGCGCCGCAAGACCTTGCAGCACGAGTTGGAATGGATTCGGATGAGCCCCAAGGGCAGGCATGCCAAGTCCAAGGCCAGAATCCAAGCCTATGAGGAGCTGTTGAGCAAGGAGGCGGAAAAGCGCACCAAGGACCTGGAGATCTACATCCCCCCCGGACCGAGGCTGGGCAAGATCGTCATCGAGGCCGAGGGCATCACCAAGTCCTTCGGCGACCGGCTGCTTTTTGAGAACCTGACCTTCTCCCTGCCGCCCGGCGGCATCGTCGGGGTGATCGGCCCCAACGGTGCGGGCAAGTCCACCCTGTTTAAATTGATCACCGGCCAGGACAAGCCTGATTCCGGTACCATCCGCCTTGGGGACGCGGTGAAGCTTGCCTATGTGGACCAGTCCCGGGACGTACTGGACCCGGAACAGACGATCTGGCAGGCCATCTCCGAGGGCCAGGAAACCATCACCATGGGCGACCGCGAGGTGAACTCCCGGGCCTATGTGGGCAGGTTCAATTTTTCCGGCCCCGATCAGCAGAAAAAGGTGGGGCTCCTCTCCGGCGGACAGCGCAACCGGGTGCATCTGGCCAGAATGCTGAAAGAAGGCGCCAATGTCATCCTGCTGGACGAGCCCACCAACGATCTCGACGTCAGCGCCCTGCGCGCCTTGGAAGAGGCCTTGGAGAACTTCGGCGGCTGTGCCGTGGTCATCAGCCATGACCGCTGGTTTTTGGACCGCATCGCCACCCATATGCTCGCCTTTGAAGGGGATTCCCAGGTGGTCTGGTTCGACGGCAACTATTCAGAATACGAGGCGGACCGCAAGGCCAGGTTGGGCGATGCCGCCGATCAGCCTCACCGGATCAAATACCGTCATCTGACCCGTGCCTGAGTCCGGGCTTTGCCAAAGATAAAAAAACCCCTGGTTGCCAAGTTGCCGGCAGCCAGGGGTTTTTTTGTGTACGTCAGGAATTTGCGTGTGAAGCTCTCTGGTGAGTTCGTTGCGGGGGAAAAGCGAGGAAGAAGCGGTCAGCGGCGGGTAAAAACCATGAAGGTGTAAGGCTCCGGCCCTTCCACCCGTTCCTGCGAACTCTTGCTGAATTGCTTGGGGTCAAACTCCGGGAACAGGATATCTCCCTCCACTTCCCGGTCGAGCACGGTGAGGTGGATTTCGTCGGCCAAGGGCAGGGCCTCCCGGTAGATCTGCCCACCCCCGGCAATGAAGATTTTTTCCGCTTCGGCACAGAGGGCAATGGCCGCATGCAGGTTTTCCGCAACCAGACAGCCCGCGGCTTGGTAAGTTGGATTGCGGGTGATGATCACGGTTTTCCGTCCGGGCAGGGGGCGACCGATGGATTCGTAGGTTTTTCGGCCCATGATCAGGGTGTGGCCCATGGTCATGGCTTTGAAGCGTTGCTGTTCGCCGGGGATATTCCAGGGGATGGCATTGCCTTTGCCGATCACTCGGTTTTTGGCCATGGCGGCGATGAGGATGATCTTCATCGGTATGCCTTGCGCATGGCGTTATGCCTCCCCGCTTTTTACCGCTTCAAGCGTTTCCCATCGAGCGTAGGCTTCTTTCAGCTCCAGTTCAAGTGCTTCCAGTTGTTTTTGTATTGTGGGGATGGCGGCAGGGTCCTTTTGGTAGAGGGACGGATCAGCCAATTGCTGGTGCAGCGCTTCCACCTTTGCCTCCATTTCTTCAAGCCGTTGGGGCAATGCTTCCAGTTCCCGTTCTTCCTTGTAGGAGAGTTTTCGGGACGCAGCCTTTTTGGGCGGTTCTTTTTTTTCGCTCTTTTCCGGCTTGGCGGCCGGGGTCGGAAGCTGAGCCCGCTGCAGGAGCCAGTCGTCGTAGCCGCCGGCGTATTCTTCCACCCTTCCTTCTCCCTCAAAAACCAGGGTGGAGGTGACCACATTGTTCAGAAAGGCCCGGTCATGGCTGACCAGCAACAGCGTCCCCTGATAGTCCAGGAGCAGCTCTTCGAGGAGTTCCAGGGTCTCTACGTCAAGATCGTTGGTGGGTTCGTCCATGACCAGCACGTTGAAGGGCTGGGTGAACAGCTTGGCCAGGAGGAGCCGGTTCTTTTCTCCGCCGGAGAGAACGCGCACCGGCGAACGGGTCCGGTCCGGGGCAAAGAGGAAATCCTGCAGGTAGCTGATGATGTGGCGGGGCTGGCCGCCCACCAGCACCGTATCATGGCCGTCGGCCACGTTGTCGGCCACGGTTTTCTCCGGGTCGAGCTGCTCCCGGTTCTGGTCGAAGTAGCAGGATTCGATCCGGGTGCCCAGGGTAATGGTCCCTTCGCTGGGTTCCAGTTGGCCGAGCAGGAGCTTGAGCAGGGTGGACTTGCCCGCTCCGTTGGGGCCGATGATTCCCACCTTGTCGCCGCGCATGATGGTGGCGGTCAACCCTTTGATGATCGGGGTGGTGTTGTAATAAAACGAGATATCCTTGAGCGAGGCCACCAGCTTGCCGGAGCGTTCGGCGTCCTGCATCTGGATGCGGGCCTTGCCGCTCTGGGTTCTCCGGGCCAAGCGTTCTTTGCGCAGGTCGAGAAGCGCGCGGACCCTGCCTTCGTTACGGGTGCGGCGGGCCTTGATCCCCTGGCGGATCCAGGCTTCTTCCTGGGCCAGTTTTTTGTCGAATTTATGGCTCTGGCTCGCTTCGGCATCCAGGGCATCCTGCTTGCGCTGGAGATAGGTATCGAAGTTGCCGGGCCAGCTGGTCAGCCGTCCGCGGTCGAGTTCCACGATCCGGGTGGCGATCTTCCGGAGCAGCATCCGGTCATGGGTGACAAAGAGCAGGGTGGAGGAAAAGCTTAAGAGAAACTCTTCCAGCCAGTCGATGGCCTCGATGTCCAGGTGATTGGTGGGCTCGTCCAGGAGGAGCAGGTCCGGTTCGCTGACCAGAGCGCGGGCCAGCAGCACCCGCCGTTTGAGCCCGCCGGAAAGGGAGGTGAACTCCTGGTCCGGTGGAAGCTGCAGCCGGGAAAGGACGGTTTCGACCCGCTGCTGGGCCTGCCAGCCGTGCGCGGCATCCAAGGCATGCTGGGCCTGTTCCAGTTCGGCAAGCACCGCCTCGGAGTGGTCGGTCTGGAGCAGATGGCTTACCGCGTGGTAGCGGGCCAGCAGGGCGAACATCTCACCCAAGCCTGCGGCCACCACCTCGTAGACAGTGCCGCCCAAACCGACAGGCACTTCCTGGGTGAGCCGCGCCACGCGCAGCCCTTTCTGGCGGGTGATCTCGCCGCGGTCCGGTTCGATCTCGCCGGAGAGGATCTTCATGAGCGAGGATTTACCTTCGCCGTTGCGGCCTACCAGGCAGACCCGTTCGCCGGGTTCGATCTGCAGGTCGATGCCGTTGAGCAGGGGCAGACCGCCAAAGCTCAAGGCGATATCTTTCAGGGTAATTGTGGCCATGGTCAGCTTGGGGTTTTGTGCATGTTCAGTAGCGCAAGCGTTGCTACTGAACATGCAAATTTTAGATATGGATCGGTGTTTTTGGGTGCCAGGAAAACTTCCTAGGAACTTTTTGCTCTCGAAGGGCTGGGTCTGCCGGAAGAGGGTCTTCTGCCGCCGGAACTGGACCTGCCGCCACTGGGGCGACTGCCGCCGGGCCGATTGCGGGGTGCCGATGAGGACTCTCTTTTCGGCGCTGGCCTGGAAGGGGGCGGGGTCGAAAGCCAATCCGGATCGGGTTGGATACAGGGCAGCTTGGCCCCGATGAACTCCTCGATATCGGGGAGCTGGAAGGAATCGGACTCGTCGGCAAAGCTCACCGAGGTGCCCAGGGCGCCTGCCCTGCCGGTCCGGCCGATGCGATGGACATAATCCTCCGGGTCATGGGGCAGGGTGTAGTTGATGACGTGGCTCACCCCGTCCACGTGGATTCCCCGTCCTGCCACATCGGTGGCCACCAGCACCCGGATTTTACCGGCCCGGAAGTTTTCCAGGGTTTTGGTGCGGGTATGCTGGGGGATATCTCCGGAGAGGATGGCGCAGTGGATGTCGTAGCGCGCCAGTTTTTCGGCGAGATGGCGGGTTTCGTCCTTGCGGTTACAGAAGATCATAACCCGTTCAAGGTTTTGGCGGATGATGATGTTGTAGAGCAGAGGGAATTTTTCCTTGCTGCTGACCAGGTAGACCAGTTGTTCCACTGTCTCCGTCACCACATGCTCCGGCTCGATCTCAACCATTACCGGGTCCTTGGTCCATTGCGAAGCGAGGCTGATGATCTGCGGGGTCAGGGTGGCGGAAAAAAGCAGGGTCTGACGTTTGTCCTTGTTGGGGGTGGAGTGGACGATCTGGCGGACATCCGGGATAAAGCCCATGTCCAGCATGCGGTCTGCTTCGTCGATCACCAGGATTTCCACCTGATCGAGGTGGACATATTGCTGGCGTTTAAAATCCAGCAATCGGCCCGGGGTGGCCACCACGATGTCAACCTGCTGGCCGGTGATCTGGCGTTGCTGCTTTTGGTAATCCATGCCGCCGAGTACCGCAACGGTGACGACGTTGCAGTATTGGGTGAGCTCCCGGGCATCCTCGACAATCTGGAGAACCAGTTCGCGGGTCGGGGCCAGGATCAGGGCGCGGGGCGAGCCGTTACGCCTTTTGCCGGGGGGCGTGTTCCGCAGCAGCCGGGTGAAGATGGTGGTCAGGAAGGCGGCGGTCTTGCCGGTGCCGGTCTGGGCCTTGCCGCTGGCATCCTTGCCGGCCAGGGTATGGGGCAGGGTCTGGGCCTGAATGGGGGTGCAATAGGAAAAGCCCAGGTCGGAGATGGCATGCATGATCTCGCTGGGCAGGTCAAGGTCGTGGAAGCGCGTTTTGCCATCGACCTTGGGAACCAGAAACTTTGAGGCATCCCAGGGCGCGATAGGATCGGTTTCGGGGAGCATCGCCGCTTGCGGGCGGATATTCTCCGGAATATGGGGCGGCTTGGGTTCCTTTTTCTTGCCACGACGTGGCCGGGAGGGCTGTTGCGTCTCCTGGGGCAGGGGCTGGTTCTGTTGGGCCGCGTCAAGGTCGCTGTGTTTGCCACGGCCTGTAATGATTTTTTTCAGTTTGTCACGGAAGCGATTGATGATTTTTCTTACCAAAATACCCTCTCAGAGGAGATGACGAATTATGACGGCGTTGCGGAGAGTTGCCCGGAAAAATATGGCATATGTTTGGGGGGTGCAAAGTTTTTTCCGCATGGAACCATCGAGAAAATATGCCGCGCCAGACCGTTTGAGAAACTTTTTCTGGCAGGAGCAGGATGAACGGTCATGGAAAAAGGCGGGGCAGGCGAACACGCTGGCTGAGTCGCCGTGGGTTACATGAGAAAGATGGTGGGCCGTCGGGGGCTCGAACCCCAAACCTAGTGATTAAGAGTCACTTGCTCTACCAGTTGAGCTAACGGCCCGTCTCTTTATGTCGTGGCAAGATATACACCTTTCGGTTTGCCTTGTCAACCATGTTGCGCCAACTTTTGTAACGGTCCGGCCGCATCATATCTGCTTTGTTATCGGCCTGTTTGCATGCCGATGTGTCGCGGGAATCCTCCGCCCGTTTACCTGCTCTCGGGCCTCTGCCGCGCATCCGCGCCACTGCTGAACTGGTACCTTTTCGGTTCCGTTGATTTTTTCTCTTCTCATTCAGTCCGGCAGGTGCAAATGAGCAGGGTTTCAGGTATAGTGATTTGAATACGGTGGATTATGTTTTATTGAGTAACAGCTTATTTTCCGGTTGAAGCTGATCCCTGCGAGGGTGCCGGAAATTGACGATGTCAAGGCAAAGGAGAAAATCCATGAGCAAGGTGTTGATAATCGGGGCCGGAGGGGTCGGCAGTGTTGTGGTTCACAAATGTGCGCAGGTACCTGAGGTTTTTACCGGGATCTGTCTTGCCAGCCGGACCCTGGCCCGGTGCGAAAATATTCGGAAATCCGTCAAGGAGCGGACTGGTCGTGACATCGAGATCGCCCAGGTCGATGCCGACAATGTCGCCGAGACCGTGGCCCTGATCAAAAGGGTGCAGCCCAAATTGGTGCTCAATCTGGCCCTGCCATACCAGGATCTGCACATCATGGATGCCTGTCTGGAAACCGGGGTTGATTACCTGGATACCGCCAACTACGAGCCGCCGGATGAGGCGAAGTTCTGTTACAAGTGGCAGTGGGAGTATCAGGAGCGCTTCAAGGAAAAGGGGCTCATGGCCCTCTTGGGTAGCGGCTTTGATCCCGGGGTCACCAATGTCTACTGCGCCCATGCGGCCAAGCACCATTTCGACGAGATCCACTATGTGGACATCCTCGACGCCAACGCCGGAGACCACGGCCATCCCTTTGCCACCAATTTCAACCCCGAGATCAATATCCGCGAGGTCACGGCCAAGGGCAAGTACTGGGAGAACGGGAAATGGATCGAAACCGAGCCGCTTTCCATCAAGCAGAGCTACGATTTTCCGGTGATCGGTCCCAAGAACGCCTATCTCATGTACCACGAGGAGCTGGAATCCCTGGCGAAAAATATCAAAGGACTCAAGCGTATCCGTTTTTGGATGACCTTTTCCGACAACTACCTCAAGCATCTTGAAGTGTTGCAGAACGTGGGTATGACCGGGATCGAGCCGGTGATGTTCGAGGGGCGCGAGATCATTCCCCTCCAGTTCCTGAAGGCGTTGCTTCCCGATCCCGCCTCCCTGGGGCCGCGGACCAAGGGGAAAACCTGCATCGGCTGCGAGCTGGAAGGGGTTAAAAACGGCAAGCCCAGGAAGATGTTCATCTATAACGTCTGCGACCATGAGGAGTGCTACCGCGAGGTGGGTTCCCAGGCCATTTCCTACACCACCGGGGTGCCGGCCATGATCGGGGCGATGATGATGCTCACCGGCAAGTGGCGGGGCGCCGGGGTTTTCAATATGGAAGATCTGGATCCCGACCCCTTCATGGAGAAGCTCAATATCCACGGGTTGCCGTGGCTGGAAAAGATTCTGGTGTAGGCGTTCCTGCCGACTGCTGACGATATGGGTGATCTCTCGTGAAGCGCATTGGTGCCGCTATGCATGAAGCGCTGCGGGCAGAGGCCCAAAGAGTTCCCCGGCGGAGGGTGCATCATTGTCTGCACGAGAGCCCGGATGATCCGGTCCAGCGGCTGGTGGTGGACATGGAGCCCGGCACCTATATTCGGCCGCATCGCCACGCGCAATCCCCGAAATGGGAACTGTTTTTCTGTCTGGCCGGGAGTGCCGTGGTGTTGCTTTTTGACGATGCGGGTCTACTCACGGACAAACTCGCGCTTGCCGCATCCGGATCGTGTTATGGGGTGGAGATCCCGGCCGGGGTCTGGCACACCCTGATCATCGAAGAGCCGGGCACCCTGCTGGTGGAGGTCAAGCCCGGGCCATATGTGTCGCTGCCCGAAAAGGATTTTGCTCCTTGGGCTCCGGCGGAGGGCGAGGCCGCTGCGGCTGGATTCGAGGCGGCCCTGCATGGTTTGTCTGTGGGCAAGGCGGTTCCCTATAATTTTGGATGAAAACGATGAGCCACAAGGTAATCAATATCGGCTGTGACCTAAGCGAGGTGCCAACCCCGAGCTATGTCTGTGACCGGGCCAGTTTGGCCCGTAATCTGATTGTCCTCGATCAGGTGCAGCAACGCACCGGCTGCCGGATCCTCCTGGCCCTCAAGGGGTTTGCCATGTTCAGCCTCTTTGGCCAAATCCGCGAGGTTTTGCACGGCGCTTCGGCCAGCTCCCTTTCCGAGGCGCGACTGGCTGCGGAGGAGTTCGGCAAGGAGGTGCATGTCTATGCCCCGGCTTACGGAGACGAGGAATTCGCTGAAATCCTTACCTGCGCCGATCATCTGGTTTTTAATTCCTTCCGCCAGTGGCTCCATTTCAAGGAGCAGGTGGCCGGGGCAGGCAAGAAGATTTCCTGCGGCATCCGGGTCAACCCGCAGTACTCCGAGGTGGATGTGGATCTCTACAATCCCTGCGGCCGCTTCTCGCGCCTCGGCGTGGTGCGAGATCAGTTTCACCCTGAGCTGCTGGAGGGGATTGAGGGACTCCATTTTCATGCCCTCTGCGAGCAGGATGCCGATGCCCTGGAGCATACGGTTGTGGCCTTTGAGGAGAAATTCGGTGAGTTTCTCGGCAGGATGCAATGGGTCAATTTCGGGGGCGGCCACCACATAACCCGGGAGGGTTACGATATCGACCGCCTCTGTGCCACCATCTCTCGGATTCAGGAGAAATACGGGGTGCAGGTTTATCTGGAGCCCGGCGAGGCCATCGGCCTCAATATCGGGGTGCTGGTGACCCGGGTGATGGATATTGTGGAAAACGAGATGAGTACCGCCATCCTCGACACCTCGGCCACGGCCCACATGCCCGATGTCCTGGAGATGCCCTACCGGCCGGTGCTTTTCGGTGCTGGCGAGCCCGGTGAGTTTGCCCATACCTACCGGTTGGGGGGGTTGTCCTGCTTGGCCGGGGATGTGATCGGCGACTATTCTTTTCCCGAGCCCCTTGCCATCGGCCAGCGTCTGGTGTTCGGCGACATGGCCCATTACACCATGGTCAAGACCACCACCTTCAACGGGGTGCGGCTGCCCAGCATCGTGGTCTGCGATTCGCGCACCGGCGAGAGCGAGGTAGTGCGTTCCTTTGGCTATGAGGATTATAAGTCCCGACTGTCCTAGTTTGTTTCCTTTTCTTTCTGCGGCTGTTCTTCTTGCCGGCTCTGAAGTTTCGGGGTGATATGGAACAGCCGGTAGTCGTCCCCTCGCAGAATGAGCCTGTCCAGTCCATGTTCTGCCTCGGCATCGCCGGAAAGCAGATCCTTCACCATCGCCGCCCCTTCCCCTGGAAACCAGTTTGCCCGTACGCTCACCATGGCCGGGGCCGTGTGTTCGTTCATCAGGGCCAGCAGATAGCCGTCCGTGGTCCGGCGCAGGTCGGCAAGGACATAGCCGGCCCCCGGACCCGTAAGCTCGATGCGGGGCTGTATCCTAAAGAAATTCTTGTAGATTTTCCCGAGCCAGGTGGTTCTGGTGTCCCAGGCAAAAGTGGGCGCGTTGCCTGGGCTGTTCATCAGGCTGGCGGGGGCGATAAAGTCGCCCAGCCCAAAGGTGTTGAGCGCGGTGCGGGCCAAGGGATGTTCCTTGGTAACCAGGGCCGCGCCTAAGCGAAGGCCGGATTCGGTTTCGTTCCAGGCCTGGGGTGTGCCTCCCGAGGCCGGGCGGACTCCTTGCCAGTATTTCCAGGTCCGAATTGTTTGGGGCTGGGTTTGGGCGAGGATTCCATCCGGTGTGGGGTTGAGAAGCAGGGGGGTATAGCCTGCACTCCAGTCCGCTCCCGGCTGGATGCCGCTTTCCCAGGCAGGTCGGGTCTGACTGACATCCACCCCAAAGACCTTGGCCATGGCTGCGGCCCAACCGGGGTTGTCCCGGTGATTGGCGTCAAACTGGCCGGGCAGGTCAAGGTTGGCGTGGATATGCATGCCCCGGCCGAGAAGGTTGGGCAGGGCGGAAAGATCATCCGCGCGCATCTGGAAGTTTCTCGGCAGGAGCAGGCATTTGGCCTTGGTCTCCAACTCAGTCGTACCCAGGTCGGCAAGGGGGTGGTTGATGAGTTTTGGTCTGAATCCCAGGCGGCGTAGCCCACCCCATAGAGAGGCGGTTTCTTCGTTGGTTTTGTTCCAGCTCAGATCAAGATCGGTTGGCCAGTAAACGAGGATGTCCGGCTCCATGGGGCGTGAGCCGGGAAGAAAGCGCGTGAGGGGCAGCGCGTCCATGCGCTGAAACATGGTGCGCACCGCCTCGTACACCTTGGGCTTGGGGCGCCGCTCCTGATCGACCACCCCAAACCCTGCTTCGCGTGGGTATGGCGTGGCGAGGAAGTTGTTGCGATCGTTCCAGTGGAAGAGGTGCACGCCCATGGCCCCGGAGAGCATGCTCTCCCAGGTGGAGCTGACGATGGCCTCGGTCTGGCGGGCCGCTGCGCCGGGGAAGAGGGTTTCCGTGGAGCTGTGGCCGGTTTCCGTGATCATTAGCGGGATGTCGAGCAGGTCGCGATACTTGGCGATGCCGAAGTCCAAGGAGCGCAGTTCATGTCCGGCCAGAGCCCAGGAGTAGAGATTGAGGGAGATGAAATCCAGGGGCGCGCCCGCAGCCCGGCAGCGCTCTGTGATGATCAACGGGTCCTCGCCGGTGTAGTTGGGGTCAAGGCCGTTAAAGATGCCGCCCACCATGGAGTAGGAGATCATCTGCCCGGGGGCGGCCTTTTTCGCCGCCTTGGCGCCTGCAACGAGAAAATCAGCGATGGTTCGTTTGCGCCACTGGATAAGGTCGTGGTAGCCGGAGTTGCGAATGGCTTGATGATCGGCCCGATCTTCCGGGTAGCTTCTTGCCATGACTACCTCGGCGAAGCTTTGGAATGTGGTGCCCCAGACCGCGTTGAGCCGCTCGATGCTCCCCCCGTAGGTTTGCGCGAGGAAATCCCGGAAAGAGGGAAGGCTGGCTTCTTCATCGTAGCCGACCTGATTCTTGATAGGGTTATTCTCCCAGAGATCGTAAAAGGCGAATTCGTTGCCGATAATCCAGCCGCCGATGGCCGGGCTTGCTTTGTAGCGGTCGCACACCGCGGCGATGAATCGGGCAAATGATTCCTTGGCCCTTGGGTGGCTGTAGTTCAGGAGGGGGCTGGGGCCGTTTGCGGTGCGGGCCATGGCCTCCGGGTAATGGGCGACAAACCAAGAGGGCGGGTACTGGTAGCCGATGAGGATGAAGAGTTTGAGCCCGAGGTGTTCGGCTTTACTGATCAGGTGGTCGGCCTGATCCCAGCGGAAGACGCCTTCCGCCGGTTCCACGCTTTCCCAGACCAGCTCAACTCGGAGTGAGTTGGCATGCGCTTTTTGCATGGCCTCCAGGTCATAGTCCACCTCTGCCAGGGTTTGGGTGGCGAAAACCGGCGGGTTCCAGATCTGATAGGCAAAGCCATGCGGAATGAAAAACTCTTGGCGGTCCGTGTCCCAGAAATAACCTTGGCGGATGGTCAGGCCGGCTGTGGCAATTTTAGGAAGCAGGCAGAGGGCGAGGAGGAGCAGCGGGATGATGACGGAGAAAAATCCGCCGCAACTGTTTGGTCTGTTGGGAAAAGATGTCCGTGTTGCCGGCATGGAGAAGTTGTCCTCGGGAAAAGTGATGAATATGGCGTGATGCTTGGTGCATTGTATATTATTGGGCAGCTGATGTCGTAAACAAAAAAAGCCGGGCATCCATCAGGAGCCCGGCTTTTTTTATGTTTATGCGGTGTGAATAATGCGGTTCAGCGGTCCGCCATCCCGTAGCCGGATTCGCCATGAAGGGATTTGTCGAGGCCTTCGACCTCCCACTGTTTGTCGATCCGGAAGCCTACGGTTTTTTCCACAACCAGGCAGATCAGGATGGTAGCGGAAGCGGCCAGGGCAATGGTGACGCCCATACCCAGAAGTTGCACCTGCAATTGATCGATTGCGGTCCATGCCTGTCCGGCTGCGGCGGAGGCCTTTTCCATCCATGAGTCTCGGATAAAGAAGGAAAGCAGGAGAACGCCGAGGCCGCTGCCGACCCCGTGGATGCCGAAGCAGTCCAGGCTGTCATCGTAGCCGAGTCGCATCTTCATGATCAAGGCAAAATAGCAGACCAGGGATGAGGCTGCGCCGAGGGCAAGAGCCCCCATGGGTTGCACGACTCCGGCTGCCGGGGTGATCACCACCAGGCCGGCCAGAATCCCGGAAACAAAGCCCAGGGAGGTGGCCTTGCGGAAAGCGATGGCCTCGATGATCAGCCAGGTCAAAGCCCCGCTTGCCGCCGAGATCTGAGTCATTGTGAGGGCGCGGGCCGTTTCCAGGCCGCTCTGCACGGTGGAGCCGGCATTGAAGCCATACCAGCCGACCCAGAGAAGGCCAGCGCCCATCATGGTCATAACCAGATTGTTCGGATGCATGGCGGTTTTGGGATATCCCAGTCTCGGGCCGAGGAAGAGGGCGGCGACCAGGGCGCTGACTCCTGCGGAGACATGGATAACCAAGCCGCCGGCTAAATCGATAACCCCCTTGGCGCCTATGTTGAAGAGCCAGCCGTCCGGGGCCCAAATCCAGTGGCACAGGGGACTGTAGACAAACAAGAACCAGAGGACGATAAAGAGGATGTAGCCCCGGAAGTAGACCCGTTCGGCTATGGCGCCGCTGATCAGGGCCGGGGTGATGATGGCGAATTTGCCTTGGAACATGGCCAGGACATACTCGGGCACGCCATTGCTGATCGTTTCGTCGATCCCGCTCAGCATGAAGTAGTCAGGGTTCCAGCCGATGATGCCGCCAAAAATGCTTTTTCCGAAGGTGAGGCTGTAACCGCAGACCACCCAGAGTACGCCGATTATCGCCATGGAAACAAAGCTGTGCATCATGGTGCTCAGTACGTTCTTGGTGCGGACCAGGCCGCCGTAAAACATGGCCAGGCCCGGAATCATCAGCAATACCAGGGCCGTGGAAATCAGCATCCAGGCCGTGGTGCCGCTGTCGATGCATTGGCCGTCACCAGCCAAGGCCAGACCGGGGAGAAGCGCAAAGGCGAGGCCGGTGGAGGGTATGGAGAGAAAACGGTGGTGCATGGTATCTCCTTCATTTTCCGAATTGAGGTGTTTGGGGTGGACCTATCCACTCCACGTTTAGCGAGAATCGTGCCATGATCGCTGGAATTTTTTTCTCGTTGAATGTGTGTTGTTTTGCGCTGGTTCTGGCTGAGTCGTTCGGTTGTGGTTGGTGAACAAATATGTAAAATGCAAGTTTGTTTAGTACAAATTTGTAGTATTTTTTTGTGGGTGTTCGGGCCGGAAGCGGCGGGGCGGTCAGGGAGGGAGTTATGCTCCGCTACTAGTATTTTTTCGGTATTGACCCGGCGGGGAAATAATGCGAAAATTTCAAATTAAGCAGCATGCGCTAACTGGGTGACGTTGCCCATGGATTGCACAGCAAAAGGAGGGGGGCGATGCGTAAATTCGTGGTGAAATTCAAGGTCGGGGGGCCTGAACTCTGGCGCACTGCCGTAATCGAGAAAACAACCGTTGATGCGAAGAATGTGGCCATGGCCATGTATGAATTTCATCGGAAATACGCACGGGCCAGTAAAAGAATGACCGTTACCGAGGTTTACGAGGAAGGATAGGGGCGTATTACAGATTTTTACATTGAGATGGATGAAAAAATGGCGGACAGCCGGTAAAGGCTATCCGCCATTTTTGGTGCGTAATAAAAATTATAATAAGAATCAGAAAGGTCGCATCACCCAGATGCCGCAGGGACAAGTATCGCTACAAAAGCCGCAGGCGATGCACTTGTCGGGGTCTGAGACATAGCGGTAGGATTTGTCCTCGAGTTTTTCCCTGGAGATGGCCTGGGTCGGACAGATGGTCTCGCAGAGATGGCAGTCACGGCAGGTGCCGCAGCTCATGCAGCGTTCCGCCTCAGCCGCCTCGGAGGAACCCGGGCAAGGCTCAGGGGTATAGTGGGCTGAGGTCAGGCTAGCCTGAGGGATGAGCTGCTGGCCGAAGTCCTTCCATTCCTCGCCCTTGAATCCGGCCAGGATAGCTTCCGCGGTCTTCTTGCCCGCCCCCAGGGCGTTGGTGGCAAGGCCCGGCCGTTCCACATCGCCGATGGCCGAGATCTTCGGGTCGCTGGTAAGCCCGGCCGCGTTGCACTTGATCCAGCCTGCGCCGCCTACGGTGATAACCTCAACGGTATCAGGCAGGAACTTCAAAGCCGGGACGTCGCCGATGGAGATGATCACGGTCTGGGCCGGGATGAGCTGGCCTGCCGCGTCGATGAGTCCTTCGGCGGTAACCTCCTTGGTCTGCACCGGCCATTTGAATGTGGCGCCCAGTGCCTCGGCTGCAGCCTTTTCCTTGCCGAATGCCAGGGGTTTCTGGATATCCACCAGGGTAACCTCCTGGGCGCCGAGCCGGTACGCCTCGCAGGCCACATCGCAGCCCACGTTGCCCGCGCCGATGATCACCACCTGCTTGCCGACCTTCATCGGCTTGGCGCTTTTCGCGCTCTTCAGGAAGTCCAGGGCGGGGACAACCCGCTCATGGCCGGGGAAGGGGATGATCCGCGGCTGGTGGGTGCCGACGGCCACGATGACGTGGTCGTATTTTTTCTTCAACTCGGCAAACTTCTCCTTGGTCATGGCGACCCCGAAGTTCGCCTTGATATTGGGCATGGAGAGGAAGCGTTGGATCTCTCTGTCCCAAATGGCCTTGGGCAGTCGCTCCCAGGGGATGACCTGGGCGAGCTTGCCGCCCAACTGCTGGTCGCGCTCGAAGATATGCGCTTCTACCCCAGCCTTGGCCAACTGCCAGGCCGCGTTCATGCCGGCCGGGCCGCCGCCGATGATGGCGACCTTTTTGCCCAGCGATTTGGCGGGCTTGGGAGGCTTGGCGTCGCGGGAAGCACGGCCCAGCATCTGGACGTCGATCTTCTCGTCCACCAGCTGCCTGGAGCAGTTCTGCATGCAGAGGTTCGGGCAGACGTAGCCGCAGACCGAGGCCGGCAGCGGGGTATAATCGAGCAACATCTTGTAGGCCTCATCGCCCTTGCCTTCGCGGAACAAGCGCAACCGGTCGATGGTGGGGATGTGCACCGGGCAGTAGTAGGCGCAGGGTGCGGCCTTGTCGCGGTTGGCCCAGAAGGGCTGACGCCGCCGGAGTTCCCCGGTCTCGATCATGCCGATGGGGGTGCGGTCCAAGCCCGGAGCCAGATCGCGGATGGGGTCGCCGCCGCCGAAACCGGGGTTCCAGATCTTCTGCTTGAACTCCGCCATGGGCATGGGGCCGGAAAACATCAGCGCCCGTTCCTGGGGCGGGATGGAGATCAGCATCATCCATTCCTTGCGGACGGAAAGCTTTTTGAGCAGGCGACTGCGGCCGATTTTTTTGAGGTAAACGGGCATCCGCTCCATGAGCCAAGCCCATTGTTCATCGTTGGGCAGCACGGCCATGACGCTTTTCTTGTCATAGGAGCCGTCGTTTTTGCCCCGGTAGTAGATCCAGCCGCCGACCATGCCGACGCAGGGGCGGTAGCCCAGGACATTTTTCGGATTCTTGGGTTCGATGCCGCAGATGATGCCGATGCCGCCGCAGTTGAACTCGGCGAAGGTATCGCCCACCGAGCCCAGCACCCACAGCTGCGGACGCTGGTGTTCGGGGTTCCATTTGGTCATGGTCAGGCCCCGGGCGCCGATGGAGCCGCCCACGTAGACCTTGCCTTCGGCCATGGCGTTGCAGACCCCGTTGGTGGCGTCGCCCTTGACGGTGATTTCCGCGCCGATATTGAGGTAGCCCACGTCATCAGAGGCAGGTCCGTCGCAGACGATGGTGGTGCCGGGCATGCCCATGCAGCCCAGGCGCTGGCCGCAGGGGCCGCTGATCTCGATCTCCACCTTTTTGCCCGCGTTTTTCAAACGGCCACCCACATTGTGCTGGCCGTAGGTTTCCAGCTTCAAGCGGGTGGATTTGGCAAAGGCCTTCTGGACCAGCTCTTCGTAGTTCTTGGAGCTGATCCGCTGGCCATTGGCATCAAGCCCTTTTACGACAATTACTTTGCTCACAGCGTACTCCTTCTTTAGGGGCCGTTACGAAATTACTATCGTTATTAACAGCCGCGTAAGCGGCACTGATACAGGGGTTATTTCGTTACGGCGCCTTATGCCGTTCACGGCATCTCAATATTTTATAGTTGTTTTTAAACGACGGCTAACAGACGTATCTGATATTTAAACGTTCGGCCACATCCTTGTCATCGATGCCCAGTGCGTCGGACATGCCGATGGGCAGGCTCTGGGAGCGGCCCAGGGGCGCCATGACCTTCTTGATCTCGGTGCGGATGGACATGAAGGTCTCCACCACGCGCTGGGCGACCTGATCCGGGTCGAGGCGGCGATAGAGCTTGGGGTTCTGGCTGGTGATGCCCTTGGGGCACAGGCCGATGTTGCAGACGTTGCAGCGATTCGATTCGGTGCCGAGGCAACCGGCTGCGGACTGCATGATGAACTTGCCCATGTGAACGCCGGAGGCGCCGAGCATGATCAGGGCCATGCCGTTCTGGGTGACGTTGCCGTTTTTGCCCACCCCGCCGGCGGCAAAGATGGGGATTTCGTTCTGCTTGCCCTGGGCGCAGAGGTCGAGGTAGCACTCGCGGACGTTGGCGGCAATGGGGTGGCCGGTGGCGTCCATGCTGATGTTGTAGGCAGCACCCGTGCCGCCGTCGATGCCGTCTATCATCAAAGCGCCGGCATAGGGATTGCGCACCAGGTTGTTCAGTACCGACTTGGCCGAGGTGGAGCCGGAGATCTTCGGATACACCGGGACCCGGAAGTTCCAGGCCATGGACATGGTCTGGATCATCTTCATCACCGATTCCTCAATGGAGTAGAGGGTCTGGTGCACGGGCGGGGAGGGGAGATCCACACCCTCGGGCACGCCGCGCAGCCGGGCGATGAGCTTCGATACCTTGAACCACATCAGCAGGCCGCCGTCGCCGGGCTTGGCGCCCTGGCCGTACTTGATCTCGATGGCTGCCGGATCGCACTGCATCTCGGGGATGGCCCGGATGATTTCGTCCCAGCCGAAATAGCCGGACGCGATCTGGAGGATGATGTATTTGAGAAACGGACTGCGCAGAACCCAGGGCGGGCAGCCGCCCTCACCGGTGGCCATGACCACGGGAATGCCGAGTACTTCGTTGCAATAGGCCACGCCTTGCAGCAAGCCCAGCCACATATTGGGCGAGAGCGCGCCAAAGGACATGGAGCCGATGACAAAGGGGAAGATCTCCCGTACCGGCGGAATCCACTCGCCGGCCAGCTTGCGGCGGACGTATTCTTCCGGCGGCAGCACCCGGCCGAGCAGGGTGTTGCAGGAAAATTCGTGACGGCCTGCGTCCAGAGCCGGATCGGTGAGCATGGAGATCCGGTCGAAGATGATGCGGTCGAGCAGGCTCGCGCCCGGATCATTGCGGCGGCCGCCGCGCTTGGCCGGCTCGCCCTGCGGGCTGTTGAGGAAACGGAAGCGGTCGCGCTCACCATTTTGCACCGGATGGATGGCCTCGTTGGGGCAGACCATGGCGCAGGAGCCGCAGCCGATACAGCGCTTGTTCACCTCGGTGGATTGGCGGATGCCGACAAAGGTTTTGTAGGCGCTGCCCCGTTCGGAGGAAGAAAGCACCAACTGGGGCATGCGCTTGCGCATGTAGGCCAGCTTCAGGGTGCCCACCGGGCAGACGGCAGCGCACTTGCCGCACAGGGTGCAGCGGTCTTCGCGGTGCTCAATGATCCAAGGCAGATCGTTGGGGGTTAGGCTGCTTGGTGTATTGGCAATTGATCGAACTGAGACCATATCTGCAACTCCTGTCTGTCTGGAGGAATAATAACGGTGTGTTCCCGCATGGGCTGGAAATCCTTGGAGCGATCCCGGTCGGGGATCATGGCGTCAACGCCGCACATCTCCGAGGCAATGGCCCACTCGCCGGGCTTGCCGCCCACGGTGGCGGGGCGCATCTTCTTGGCATCCATGACCAGCATGGAGGTTTCGTCGGGCAGGGTGCCGATCACCGCGTTGGGTCCGTCGATGATCAAACGGCGGCAGGCGTCCCGCAGGCCGCGGAGAAAATCGCCCTGGGGATGCTTGGCCAGCTCTTCGTTCTTGAGCGGGGTGATGACGTGCTTGTAGGTTTCCAGCGGCAGCTTGAGCTGCTTGGTCACATAGTGCAGGATATGGGCGAACACCTCGGAGTCGGACTGGTAGCCGATGTAGCCGGGGTAGGACCGGCCGGAGAGCCAATCTTTGATGGGAATAAAAGCGGTGTTTTCGCCGTTGGTCATGGTGGCCACGCCCTGGATGAAGAAGGGGTGGCAGGCATAGAGGTTGATGCCGTAGTTGGTGTTCTGGCGGCCCTGGGCCATGCAGATGCGGCTGGTGATCCGACCGGAGTCAAGACCCAGCGCGATGCCGATATCGAGCGGCCAGCCCACTTCCTTGATCATGACCACGTCGGGCCACAGGGAAAAGGCGGTGAGATCATTGCCGTTGGCCTCGCCGTCGGCACGCAGCGCCAGGCGGGTCAGCATCAGCTCGTGCTCGACCTCTTCGGCGGAGAGCTTGTTCCAGGCGGCGGGCTTCTTGTAGACCCGGAGGACATACTTGTGCCGGTCCTGGGCCTCGATCATCGCCTTTTTTACGTCATATTCGTGATCGTATTTGAGCGTGAAACCGGCCTTGTCCATGAGGTGGTCGAGGCGGGCCAGTGCCGCTTCGGTGTGGGCGATGCCCGAGAGGATCGGGTCCGCGGCGTTGTATTTGTAATCCGCGAATTTGAGCCCCCTGAGCAGCAGACCGAGGCCGCTGCCGTCATACCCTTCCTGCATGGCTTCCATGGCCTGCAGAACCGAAAAGGGAGAGAAAGGCTCACTTGCGGTTTTCATGGCTAACCGGCACATGTGTCACTCCTTTGCATTATATAATGATGGCTTCGTGAAAAAGCGGATGGACAGCCAAGGTCCTTGCGCTTATTAAAAAAAATGCGCCCGCAAGTGATTGAATATGACGATTATAATCGGAAATTTCAACCGTGCAGGGCGAAGATAGCGACTCACTGCATTACACCACAAAGCGTGGATTGTCAAGGGCGGAAACCGGACCATTTTCCCTTGACAAAAAAAGACAAAAGGAATAATCAAAACCCTCTCGGTGCAGCACGCACCGTGTGCTTTCCTTGAACCCTGTTGTTTGAAATCGGATTAAATTCGGCGTGTTGCGCGTGAAGCTCCATGCCGATAACCCCCATGAAGAAAGTGACATGTCATCCTTACTGACCTTCCCCCAAGGTGGTGTGCATCCACCTGCAGCAAAGGGCTTGACCGCAAACCTCGCCATCGAGGCGATGCCCGTGCCCGCCGAGCTAGAGATTATTCTTGGCCAGCATATCGGTGCGCCCTGCACCCCCACGGTGTCCCCCAAGGATGAAGTGCGGGAAGGCAGGCTCATCGGTGAGGTCAAAAAGGGGCTTGGGGTTCCCCTCCATTCTCCTGTGGCCGGTACCATTAAGTCCTTCGGCATGTCCGGCCATCCCATGCGCGTTACCGCGCCTTCCATTACCATCCAGACCAACACAGAAGTGCCGCCGGTGCAATACAGCCGCTGTGATTGGCAGAAGCTGGGCAAGGAAGAGTTGCTGGCCAAGGTGCATGGCGCCGGGATCATCGGCATCGGCGGCGCAGGCTTTCCCTCCCATGTCAAGCTCTCCCCTCCGCCGGACAATCCGGTGGATACCCTGATTTTAAACGGCGCGGAATGCGAGCCCTACATCACTGCGGACCATCGCCAGATGCTGGAGTATGCTCAAGAGATTGTCGAGGGCGCTGCGGTGATCCTCAAGATCCTCGGGATTAAAAAGTGCTTCATCGGCATCGAGAACAACAAGCCCGACGCCATCAAGAGTATGACCGCAGCCGCGGCTGCAGCTTCCACCCATGAATACACTGTTGTCGTCCAGCCCTTGCAGGTCAAGTATCCGCAGGGTTCTGAAAAGCAGCTCATCCAGTCCATCACCGGCCGCAAGGTCCCCGGTTTTGCCCTGCCGTCAGCGGTGGGCGTGGTGGTGCATAATGTGAGCACCGCCAGGGCGATCCACGATGCGGTGGTGCTCTCTAAGCCTCTGTATGAGAAGGTGATGACCATCTCCGGCAAGGGGATCAAGCGGCCGGCCAACCTGCTGGTCAAGGTTGGAACCCGGGTCAGTGATATCGTTGAGTATCTGGGTGGGGTCACCCCTGCGCTTTCCAAGATCGTCATGGGCGGCCCGATGATGGGGTTTGCCGTTTCCAGCCTGGACATCCCGGTCACCAAGACCACCTCCTCGGTGCTGTTTCTCTCCGAGGATGAGATCGATGCCACCCCCCATTCCCAGTGCATCCGTTGCGGCTGGTGCCTGGAGGCGTGCCCCATGGGGCTTGAACCCAAGGAGATCGCGCTCTATGTGGAAGCGGGGCGGCCGCAGGATACAGGGCAGTTCGGGGTATTCGAGTGCTTTGAGTGCGGTTGTTGCGCCTATGTCTGCCCGGCAAAACGCCCCTTGGTTCAGTTCATCCGACTGGCCAAGATGAAAGCAAAACGTTGATTTTTTCGCACGTCATTTAAGGAGAACGGCCATTAACGAGCACGCTTCAGAGGACCAGTCATCCGTTGCACCACAGGGGTTGTGGAAGGTTTCCGTTTCCCCCCATGTGAAGAGCGGCGAGTCGGTTGCAAAAATCATGTGGACCGTGGTGGCCTGCCTGGTGCCGCCCCTGGTTCTTTCCGTCTTTATCTTCGGAATTCAGACCCTGATCATCACGGCAGTCAGCGTAGCCAGCTGCGTGGCGGTCGAGGCCCTCACCCAGAAGGCCCTGGGCCGCAAAATCACCATTGGTGACGGCAGCGCCGTGATCACCGGCATGTTGATCGCCTTTGTCATCCCGCCCGGGGTGTCGCCTTTGTTGCCGATACTGGGCGCAGTCATGGCCATCGCCATCGGCAAGCATCTGCTGGGCGGCATCGGCTACAACATCTTTAATCCCGCTCTTCTCGGCCGCGCCTTTCTCATGGCAACCTTTCCTGTGGCCATGACCTCGGCCTGGCTGCCGCCCCTGAGCGACATGGCCATTTTTAGGTATCTGGGCACCCCCATCGACGCCGTTGCCACCGCCACCCCCCTGGCGATTCTCAAGACCCAGGGGCTGGCCGCCTTCACCGAGCAGTTCGGCACCGCAGCCAACGTCTACACCAATTTCTTCCTCGGCTGGCGGCCCGGCTGCATCGGCGAGACCTCCGGTCTGCTCCTTGTCCTGGGCGGGCTTTATCTTCTCTATCGCGGCTACATCACCTGGCATATCCCGGTTTCGGTTATCGGCACCATCGCCCTGCTGACCTGGTGTTTCGGTGGAGATGCACTGTTTTCCGGCGATCCGCTGCTGGCCATTCTTTCCGGCGGGGCGCTGCTCGGGGCCATTTTCATGGCCAACGATTATGTCACCTGCCCGACCAACAAGACCTCCCAGCTCATTTACGGGATCGGGGTCGGGGCGCTTACCGTCCTCATTCGCCTCAAAGGCGGCTATCCCGAGGGGATCTGCTACGCCATCCTGCTCATGAATCCGGTGAGTCCGGTGCTGGACGGATTTTTCAAGCCCACCCGCTTTGCACCTCTCCAGGGAGGGGCGAAATGAAAAACATCTTTACCATCATCTTTCGCCTGACCGTTGCCTGTCTGCTGGCCGGCTTGGTTATGGGCACCGCCTTTGTCCTCACCAATAAGGCGAAAAAAAACAACCTGCATGTCAACGAGCAGAAGGTCATGCTCAGCCTCCTGGGGTATTCGGCAAAGAACCCGGCCCCGGAAGCAGTGGCCATGCACGAGGTCTACCGCTATCTTGTCGGTGAAGGCGAGTCACTGACCATGGGGTATCTTCTCCCCCTGCAGGACGGGACCTTTGACTTCGTGACCATCGATCTGGAGGGCGGTTTCCTGGCCCGGAATCCCGTGGATATTTCCGCGGAAAAGGCCGTCGATGCGGGAGAGCGCAACCAGGCGATAGTTGCGGCCATCGGTGCCGACAAGCCTGTCCGCTATGCCGATCAAACCATCGTGGTGACCAACGGCGGCAAAAGAATGGCTTATCTCCTGCCCGGCAGGTTTCCCGGCTTCAAGACCTTTATCACTGCGATGCTGGCCGTGGATCAGAATTTTTCCATCCTTGGGCTTGAGATTATGGAGCACGAAGAAGATCCCGGCCTGGGCGGGGAGATCGTGCAGAATTATTTCAAGAACCAGTTCAAGGGCAAGCCGCTTGAAACGGTGAAGAAGCTGGATGTGGTAAAAATGCCCCTGCCCGAGGAGTATCTCAAGGGCTTGGAGGCTGAGAAGAACGGTCTCAGCGCGGAAGAGGTGACCCGCATTCAGGAGCAGTACAAGGAGAGCGATATTTATGCCCTTACCGGTGCGACCATCTCAAGCCGCTCGGTGACCAACGGGGTTAAGGGGATGGTGAAGAAATTCGCCTACCGGTTGGCGATCTTGGACCGGGTTCTTGACGAACAGCATATCGCGGTGCCTTTTTAGGCCCCGTTTTTCGCGGAGAATGTGACAGTGGCGACGGATAAAACAAACCTGCAACTGGTGGTTAACGGGATTCTGAACGAAAACCCCATCTTCCGGCTGGTGCTTTCCATGTGCCCGGCGGTGGGGATCAGCACCACGGTGATGAACGGCTTCATGCTGGGTATCGCCGTGCTTTTTGTTCAGGTCTGCTCAAGCTGCACCATCGCCCTGTTCAAGAATGTCATCCATCCCCGGATTCGGATCCCCACGTACACCCTGACCATTGCCACCTGGGTAACGGTGATCGACATGGTTCTCGCCGCCTACCTGCCCGAGGCGTATGCCAAAATGGGCATCTTCATCAAGCTCATTGTGGCCTTTGCCATCATCACCATGCGTCTGGAGATGTTCGCCTGCAAGGAGAGCGTCAACGCCTCGTTCTGGGACGGCATCGGCATGGGGCTGGGTTTCATGTTCGGGATGATGGCTCTGGGCTTTGTCCGTGAGCTTTTGGGGATGGGGACCTTGCTCGGTTACGATGTGCTCGGCTTTAAGCCGCTGTTGTTCTTCGTGCTTCCGTTTGCCGGGTTCTTCTGCGTCGGCCTGATGATGGCCTTTTTCAATTATATCGAGATCGTCTACAAGCGAGCCAAACGGGCCTGAACCATGAAGACAATTAAGATCAGACGGATACTGCTTTCCCTCGTTCTGCTCCTGAGCCTGCCGGTTCTGGCTCAGGCGCAGGAGTTGATTGCCGCCAAGTCCTTTGGCAAGGCGAAGAACGAGATGGTCGTCACCTTTGCCGGCGCAGTGGACCGCCGGGCGGTGGTTGAGGATCCTGCAAACTATCAGGTCTATGAGGAGCAGGACCCGGACATCAAGCTTGAGCTCGCGCAGGTTGTTCTTGCCGATGACCAGAAAACCGCCACCCTGACCTTCAAGGAGCCGCTCAATGCCAGGCTTCCCCATGTGGTTACCATTAAGAGCCTTGGCGAAAGCGGGGCGGCGGCGACCTTTCGGGTGATGAAGCCCTATCTCGGGTACCTGCTTTCCATTCTGGTCAGCGCCCTTCTGATCAACAACTTTGTCTTCACCAAGTACCTCGGCCTCTGCGTCTTTTTCGGCACCTCCAAGCGTAAGGATACCGCCAAGGGCATGGGGCTCACCTTCACCATGGTCATCGTGGTCAGCGCCATCATGAGCTGGTTTTTTTACCAGTTCATCCTCAAGCCCTATGACCTGAATTTTCTCCAGATCGTGGTCTTCATCGGCCTGGTTTCTCTCACCGTCCAAGCGGTGGATACCGTGCTGCGCAAGGTGAATCCCGCCCTGTTCAACGCCTTCGGCGTGTATCTGGTGCTGGTCATCGCCAACTGCGTGATCATTGCGGTGCCGCTGATCCTGGCGGACAACGAATACAATTTTCTTGAGTCCTTCATGCTTGCCCTGGGGGCAGGCGGCGGCTTTCTCCTGGCCCTGTACCTGATGAGTTCGGTGCGGGAGAGGATGGAGCTCGCCAATATTCCGACGACCTTTAAGGGCGTGCCCATCGCCTTTATCGTCGCCGGACAGTTTGCCCTGGCGTTTCTCGGATTCTCCGGGCTCACTCTCTTTTAGTGGCTTCGGAGAAATTTTCTGCGGCCTGCCGCTTGGGAATTTCTCCGTGCAGCCACTTATCCATTGTGCATGGGATAGGTTTTAGGAGTCGAAATGGATCCAGCATTAGTTAAACTTGCCCTGGGCGGCATCGCTCTTTTGGGGTGTATCGGCCTCTTCTTCGGCATCGGCCTTGCCTTGGCGGCGCATAGATTCGCGGTTGAGGCAAACCCCCTGATCGAAGAGGTCCTTGAGTCTCTGGCCGGCGCCCAGTGCGGCGGCTGCGGCTATCCCGGTTGCGAGGGATATGCCATTGCGGTGGTCACCAACCCCGAGGTTCCGCCCAATTTGTGCTATCCCGGCAAGGAAAAGGTGGCCGAACGGGTGGCCCTGCTCACCGGCAAGAAGATGGCCGAGGTTGAGGACATGATCGCCCTGGTCCGCTGTTCCCGCAAGGAAGGTCGGGTCAGCCACAAGCACGAGTATATCGGCTTTGCCTCCTGCACTGCGGCCAACCTCGGCTTCGGCGGTCCGTCGGCCTGCAATTATTCCTGTATCGGCCTCGGTGAATGCGCCGCGAGCTGTCCCTTTGATGCCATTACCATGGTGGATAGCTTTCCGGTGGTGAATCCCGACAAGTGCGTGGCCTGCGGCACATGCGTTCGGGCGTGCCCCAAGCGGGTTATCGAACTCATGAGTCTCAAGGCCAGGGTGTATGTGCCGTGCAGCACCAAGGACCTTGGCAAGAACGTCCGCAAGGTCTGTGAGGTCGGATGTATCTCCTGTCAAATGTGCGTGAAGAAATGCCCGGCCGAGGCCGTTGCCTATGTGGACGGTCTGATCGTGATCGACCATCCGAAATGCATTGCCTATGGCTCTGACTGCCAGGAAGTATGTGTGGAAAAATGTCCCCGCAATATCATGCGGAAATATGTGGGAAGAGCGGCTATTGCCCGACAGGCGGAAGGCCTGAGGATGGCATCCTAGAGAGTGAACCGTGGGAAATGAAAGGCGAACGAGGAATATCCTCTCGTCCTTTTTTATTGCCTTGAGAGAGGGAAGAAATGATGACAAAGAAAATCATATGCAATCAGCAGAGAAGATCCTTTTTGAAGCTCTCCGGCCTTCTCGGCCTTGGCGCGGCCTCCGCTGCTCTGCTGCCGACAACCCATGCCGAGGCGGTTCTTTTTGGCCCCAAGGAATACAAGGTTTCTTCGACCAGGCTTTCCATGGGATCTTTTTTGTCCATCACCGCGATCCATTCCTCCCGTGATGAGGCGGAAAATGCAATTGGCCTTGCCTGGGAAGAAATTGACCGCTTGGGTAAGCTGTTAAGTCGTCATGATTCAAGTACCCCGGTTTCCCATCTCAACAGCACCGGCTTTCTCCATAAAGCGCCGCCCGAGGTTCTCGAAGTTGTTGCCCGCTCCCTCTATTATCACCGGCAAACCGGCGGGGCCTTTGATATTACGGTAAAGCCCCTGGTTGATCTTTTCAAGGAACGGTTTGCCGCCGGTGCGACGCCTTCCGATGCCGAAATCAGTGCGCTTTTGCCCCGGGTCGGTTCCGAACAGATCCGTTTTGCCGCAGGCGATATCTCCTTTGCCCGCCAAGGTATGGGCATCACCCTGGACGGCATCGCCCCCGGTTATATTGTTGACCGGGTGTCCGCGCTTCTTGTCGACAAAGGGATTACCAACCATCTCATCAATTGCAGCGGCGATATCCGCACCAGCGGCACGGCGGCCAAGGGTAAGCCTTGGAGTGTGGCCATTCAGGATCCGGCCAAGCAGAAAGCCTACCCCGAGGTGTTGGCCATGGCCACCGGCGCCATCTCCACCTCCGGCAGCTATGAGGTGTTTTATGACCGGGAGAAAATGTTCCACCATATTGTCAATCCCCATACCGGTCATTCTCCGAGGCTGGCAACCAGCGTCACGGTCAAGGGCTTTTCGGTCATGGATGTCGATGCCTTGGCCACCGGAATCATGGTTATGTCTCCTGCTGAAGGCGTTCGTTTTGCCGACAGTCAGCCGGGATGCGAATGTTTTGTTGTCGGTCAGGATGGCGGTTTCAAGAAATCCGCAAGCTGGAATCGGCTTGTCTGATTGTTTCGGCTGACAGGCGCTGGTGAAAAAAGAGGCCTGTCGGCCTCTTTTTTTATGGCCGGCGTCACGCTGACCGGTTTAAGAAAATGTTTTTTTGGATGAGTACTGGCCATGCCCGAGATAAAAAATCCCCTGGAAATATATGCGGCCCTGGCGAAAACAAACTGCGGCCAATGCGGGGTTCCCTCGTGTATGGCCTTTGCCGCCTCAGTGCTTCAGGGGCAAAAAAAGATCACTGCTTGTCCGTATCTGGAACCTGCGGTCGTTGCCCGGTTGAGCCAAAGGATTGTCCGGCGCCGATCCCTGGAAGACGATCATCAGCAGGCCATCGAGCAGCTCAAGCGGCAAGTGGTTGGGCTTGATTTTTTTCTTCTGGCTGACCGGCTTGGGGCCCGATTGCTGGATGGGAATCTGGCGATCAACTGCCTGGGCAAGGATTTTCTCATCACCCCATCCGGAGAAATGGTTTCCGATTGCCATCTCAATCACTGGCTTTATGTTCCCTTGCTGCACTATGTTGTTTTGTGTCAGGGCAAGGAGCCCCAAGGCGATTGGGTGCCCTACGGCACCTTGCCCGGTGCATCCGAATGGAGCCAGTATTTCAGTCATCGTTGCGAAGAACCCCTGCGTCAGCTTGCCGATGCCCACCGTGACCTGGTTTTTGAAATGCTCTATCTTTTCGGGGCAAAGTCTGTGGATCTGTCCGGCGGCGCGGACCATTCCCTCCTGATCCTGCCCTTGCCCAAGGTTCCTTTTTTGATTAACTACTGGGAGCCGGAAGAGGGCTTTGACTCGAAATTGAATATCCTGCTCGACCGTTCGGCTGGGCAGAATATCAACGCCCAATCCATCAATCTGCTTGCCCGTGGCATTGTTGAGATGTTTCGCCAGCTCATTATCCGGCACAGCCGTGATGGCAAGCTGTTCTAGGGTAAGCGGTCACAGAGCAGCGCATCTGCTTTGTCATCGGCCTGCTCATGTGCAACAGCACACTTCGCATGCCTATTCCGCGCATCTGCACCACCCTGTGGCCGCTTACTTGTTATGGGTGTTACTCGGTGATTTCGTTTTGAGCCTGTTCCGGTCCGGAGGATGCAGAAGATGATCCGTTCCCGCATAGCTCCAACTCCCAGCGGCCTTCTGCATCTCGGCAACGCGGTCAATTTCTTCCTTACCTGGCTGACGGTGCGCAAGGGGGGCGGCACGCTCCGGCTGCGCATCGACGATGCCGATTGCCTCCGAACCCGGCCCGAGTTTCTTGAGGATATCTTTCGCCAGCTCGATTGGCTCGGGATTACCTGGGATGAAGGGCCTACGGGACCGGATGATTTTCAGCGCCGCTTTTCCCAGCAGTTGCGCTTGGAGCGGTATCGTGAGTTTCTAAACGCGTTGGCTCGGCTTGGCCATCTTTATCCCTGCAGCTGTTCACGCAAAAAAATCCGCATTCTCGCTCCGGATGGAGTGTACCCGGGGTTTTGCCGGGGAGGTTCAGGTGTGGCGGACAAGGGGCAGGCGATGCGGGTTCTGGTTCCGGAGGGGAGCCTGATTCCGGTGGCAGGGGAGGAGGTGGCGCTCTGCAAGGAGATGGGGGATTTTGTTCTCTGGCGGAAGGAGGATTTGCCGGCCTACCAGCTGGTCAGTCTGGTGGACGATCTTGATGACCGGATCAATTGCATTGTCCGCGGCCAGGATCTGCTCGCCTCCACCGCGGCCCAGCTTTTTCTTGCCCGCGTGCATGGGGACAATCTCTTTGCGGAAACACATTTTCTCCATCATCCTCTGGTGCGGGGAGAAGATGGCCGGAAACTTTCCAAGTCGGATGGCGCCTTGTCCTTGGCCGTTTTGCGTGAGAAAGGTGCTACCCGGGCGGAGGTTTATCAGGCCGTGGCGTACCGGATTGGCATTGAGTCGGCCGGGATTGAGACCCTTGAGGATCTGTTTTTGCGGTTTTGCGAGAACCGCTGAGTCCCTGGTTTTTCAGAGATTGTTCCATCTCCCTTTGCGAGTTGGTTTTTCCATCGCTCTCTCCAGCCGGGAGGAAAACTCCGCCCCGGAAATCTCCCTGGCGCCCAGCCGCTGCAAATGGCCGGTGCCGACCTGGCAATCGATTAATTCAAAATCCCAGCCTTTCAATCGGTCAACCAATCCGGCCAGGGCCACCTTTGAGCTGTCCGGCGCTAGACTGAACATGGACTCCCCGAAAAAAACCGCCCCCAGGGACACTCCGTAGAGTCCCCCGACCAGCTCCTCGCCCTGCCAGCATTCCACCGAATGCGCATATCCCTGGGCATGCAGCTCAAGGTATGCCTCGATCATCTCCGAGCTGAGCCAGGTGCTTTCTCCGTCGGCAAGCCGGAGCTGTGCGCACAGGCGGATGACCCCGGAAAAATGATGGTCAAAGGTGATGCGGAAGATCTGTTGTCTTATGGTGCGGGCCAACCGTTTGGCCAGATGAAATTCTTCGGGAAACAGGACCAGGCGGGGATCGGGCGACCACCAGAGAATCGGATCGCCGGGGGAGTACCAGGGGAAGATGCCGTGTTGGTAGGCCAGTAACAGGCGCGGTACGGAGAGGTCGCCTCCCACCGCCAGCAGGCCGTCTTCCCTGGCCAGGGACGGAGGCGGAAAAAGCAGGCTGTCGCTCAGTTGGAAAACAGGCATGGCGATGGTCGCGGGGTAACCATGAAGAATGAAAGCTCAAGATAGCCCAGGAAGCGGGCTCAGGCGATTCGTTGAATCAGGGGAATCCCCTCGATGCCGGTGGTGCAGACGTTGAGATCCTTGAGGATCCCGTCGCTCACCCGGTAGATCCAACCATGCACCGCCAGCTCTTGCCCTGATTTCCAGGCGTTCTGCACAATGGTCGTGTGGCAGACGTTGGCCACCTGTTCAATCACGTTCAATTCGCAGAGCAAGTCGAGTTTTTTCTTGTCATCGGGTTGCGCGTCGATCTCTTTTTGATGAAACCGGTATACATCCTTGATATGCCTGAGCCAGTTGTCGATAAGGCCATGCTCGCTGTTTTCAAGGGCGGCGGTAATTCCCCCGCAATCGTAGTGGCCGCAGACAATGATGTGCTTGACCTTAAGTACATCCACCGCATATTGGATCACCGAGAGGCAGTTGAGGTCGGTATGGACCACTACGTTGGCGATGTTGCGGTGCACGAATATTTCACCCGGCAGCATGTTGACGATTTCGTTGGCAGGGACCCGGCTGTCGGCGCAGCCGATCCAGAGGTACTCGGGACGCTGCTGGTTGGCAAGTTTGCTGAAGAAGTCAGGGTCAGCATTTTTGATCTTGGTTGCCCAGTTCTTGTTGTTGTCGAATAAGTGCTTGAGAATCTGCATGGATTTCCTTGATTATGATCTACAGGTGGGGTCAGCCCCGGTTGGCGACCATGGCGAAGTCCGTCAGTTCGATCAGGAATTGGTTTAAATTCTGAATGTCGTGATGCCTGAGGCCCATGTGGATGTCGCCCATCACTTCAGTGCTCTGCTGTGCACGCAGGGCGGCAATAAAGGCGATGATCATTTCGCGGTCGAACAAGCTGTCGATCCCGTCGCACAGCGTTTTGAGAGCATCTTCCACCGGCAAGGCCTCCCGGTAAGGACGTTTGGAGGTCAGTGCATCGAAAACGTCCGCCACCGCGATGATCCGGCCGAAAAGGGAGATGTTCGTGCCTGCCAGGCCGAGGGGATAGCCGGAGCCGTCCATCCGTTCGTGGTGCTGGATCGCGCCTTCGAGAATGCGGGCCGGCAGCTTGATGGGCTGAAGGATCTTGTCGGTAAAGACCGGATGCTTCTGGATAAGGCAGAACTCTTCGCTGGTGAGTTTTCCGGGTTTGCCCAGGATCAGTTCCGAGATGCCGATCTTGCCCAGGTCATGCATGTAGGCGGCGATTTCCAGGTCGTTGAGCTGATGTTTGTCGATCCCGAGTTCTTCGCCGATGGCCAGGGCATACTTGGCCACCCGGAAGGAGTGGCCATGGGTGTACTCGTCCTTGGCGTCGATGGCTGCGGCCAGCGCTTTCACCGTGTTCATGTAAAGATCCTGGAGGCTGTCATACAACCGCAGGGTTTCAAAGGTCGGCGAGATGATGTTTTCGATGATGCCGACCAGCTGTTTTTCCGAGGCGGAAAAAGCCCGGTGAGGAAGAGCCCGGATAAAGACGAGGCGGCCGCTCTGGCTGTCTTTTTCCTTTATCGGCGAGTAAAGCAGCGAGGCGCCGTCCTCGCGGGTGCAGATGATGGTGCTGCCGGACGCTGTGCGTTGCAGGCAGACGGCCTTCAGGGTGGATTCCACTTCCTCGCCGGTCATCCGGTGGGTGAGGCAGATCTCCTCGTCCATCCGGCCCTTGGTGTGAATGAATCCCTGATCCGCCTTGATCGTCTGGGAAATTTCCTCCAGGATGATCTGGTAACATTTTTTCAGGTCATCGATCCCGATGATCTTCTTGGCCACCTTGAACAGAAAGTTCAGCTGGCTGGAGAGTTGCAGCATCTCCTCGGTGGTTTCCCTGAGTTCCGTTTCCCGCAGGAGCTGGCTGTTCAGGGAGGCCAGGCAATAGAGGATATGCGGTTCGGCCTGGGAAAGGTGGTCCTGATCGGGTGCCGCGCAGACAATGGCGCCGATGTCGGAGGAAAAATGAAAAGGGTATGCGCGACTGACCGGGGTGTCGTGGCCTGTGGTCCGACGAGTTGTCACGGGAATCCCCTCGCTGTCGACCACGGTGATTGCAAGATGCAGCGTTTCGGCCAGATAGTCGATTGATCTGTCCAGGAACGCGGTATCGAAGAAGTAGTCCTGAATCGAGGCCATGGCTGGTCAGTTCGCCCCGAGAATGTCGCGGATGGCCTGATCGAGTTCTTCCTTGCAGATTGGCTTGTTCAGGAAGCCGACGCCGCCGGCTTCCTTGGCCTGCTGAATACTTTCCTCGCTTCCCAGAGTGGTGAAAAATGCCACTGGAATATGGGCGGTGCGCTGGTCCGTCTTGATCCGCCAGGTTGCCTCGAAGCCATTCATGACCGGCATTTCGATGTCCATGATAATCATGTCCGGTCGGATCTCTTCAGCCATCTCGCATCCCTGGAGGCCGTTTTCCGCAGTGATCGATTGATACCCCAGCTGTTGGACAAGCTGGCTGACGATTCGCCGGATCATGGGGGAGTCATCGACTATGAGGATGGTTTTCAGCATGGAGCCTTGATCGTTAAGTGTGTAATGTTAAAGTATCAGGCGACAAAGTGATCCCGGAAATATGAGTAGTCCAATATACACCTAATGTGAGGAGAAAGGAAAAAAAAACGGTAACTATCCTGCGGCACTGCTGAATAGTTACATTTAGCGGTTTTCTCCAAATTCCGGCATTAGGCTGGATAGTTACAAGAAAACGGTGATCTTCTGCGGCCTGATTGCTGAATCTCAAGTTGTTTTCAAGGAGACACTCTCTGTCTCATCTCCGACAGGGCTCCGGCGAATGGCTCGGTAGAACCCTGTCGCAGGGGTGCCTGTCTTTTTGATTATAAACCGGAATTGAAAACTCATCGCCAATTTCGTGGGGGTCCAATCTATTTTTTTTCGGTCCGGATGGCCACGGAATTGGCATGGGCGGTGAGGCCTTCAAGCCGGGCCAGTAGTTGAATATGTCCGCTGTCCGCCTGGAGGGCTTCCTGGGAATAGGCGATCAGGCTGGATTTCTTGATGAAGGTCTCCACCCCCAGGGCAGAGGAGAAGCGGGCCGTGCCCATGGTCGGCAGCACATGGTTGGGGCCGGCCAGATAATCTCCGGCGGATTCCGGGGTGTGGCGGCCGAGGAAGATCGCTCCGGCATGGCGTACGCGGGTCAGCCAGAGAAATGGCTCCCTGACCATCAGCTCCAGATGTTCGGCGGCAATCTCGTTGGCCAGGAGGATCGCTTCCTCCATGTCCTTGGCCACCAGGATAACCCCGCGTTCGCTCAGAGATTTCAGGGCAATCTCGGAGCGGGAGAGGTTGGCCAGCTGTTTTTTGAGTTCCACCACGATCTGCCCGGCCAGTTCCTCGCTGGTGGTGATGCACATGGCCAGGGCCTGCGGGTCGTGTTCGGCCTGGGCCAGCATGTCGGCGGCGATATAGGAGGGCTCTCCGGTCTCATCGGCGATGATCAGCACCTCGCTGGGGCCGGCGATCATGTCGATCCGTACCCGGCCGGAAACCTGGCGCTTGGCCTCGGTCACATACTGGTTGCCGGGGCCGACGATCACATCCACCGGGGGGATGGTCTTGGTGCCGTAGGCCAGGGCCGCGATGGCCCAAGCGCTTCCCGCCTTGTAGATCTCGGTGATCCCGATCTCCTGGGCCACCAACAGCAGAGCGGGGTTGACCTTGCCGTTTGCATCGGGCGGGGTCATCATCACCCGTCGCTCCACCCCGGCGATGGCTGCGGGGATACCGTTCATCAGGACGGAGGAAACCAGAGGGGTTTTGCCGCCTTGACCGCCCGGCACGTAAAGCCCGGCCGAATCCACCGGATGCACGAGCCGACCGGTGATGGTGCCGTCTTCCCGGGTGACCATCCAGGACTGTTCCTTCTCCCGCTCGTGAAAGGTGTAGATCCGCTCGATGGCGAGCTCCAGGGTGTCGAGGAACTCGTCCTCCGCCGACTCCAAGGCTTCGTGCAGTTCCTGGTCGCTGACCCGCAGTTGTTTGACACTCATCTTCGGCGCGTCGAATTTGCGGATGTATTCCACCAGCGCCTCGTCGCCGCGCTGGCGGATGTCGTCGATGATCCCGGTCACCGCCTGCTGGCAAGCGGGGTCGGCCAGTTGAAAACGGTCGCGCAAGCCGGCGAGGATCTTTTTGCCTTTGGCGGAGGTCGTGGTAGCGGGGGTGATGAGCATGGGGGCACCTTTCAAGGTTCAACAGGCGCGGGCACAGCCTGCGGATTTATGTCGCGGTTTTTTGTATAGGTTGAAAGCGTGATGCTTTCTCTCTATACCAGCGATTACAGGGGAAGAAAAGAGCTCTTCGCGGAATTGGCGAAGATTCCAGGCCTGCTTGGCATTGCCAAGAAGCGGGGAGATGGCTAGATTGGTAGATAAGAAGAGCTTCCCTGCTTCTGTTCATTTCTTTGTCTGCCCAAAGAAACGAACCAAAGAAAGGGCACCCTGCGTCCCTTGTCCCGCCGTGGGCGGGATACCCGGTGCTCCTCGATGCTGCCGGGGCTTTGCAAACTCGCTTCGCTCAAACAGCGCAAATCCCTTTTCGGCAGCCTCTCCGGTGCTCGGCTGCGTGCCAATGGGGTTTTAGTTTGCCGTGAGATAAAGATTTTCCTTTTTCCGGGGTACACCATGTTTCGTTCCTATCTCGCGGCGGTGCGGGAGCTTCCCCATCCGCCCCGTTTGTTTCTGATCTTTACGGCGGTCAACGTCTTTTCCTGGCAATGCATCGCCGGGCAGGCGCTGGTCCTCTTTGCCCGGGCCCTGAATATGCCCCCGGCCTGGGTCGGGCTGCTTCTTTCCTTTCTCCCCATCTCCATGCTCTTGGTGGTCTTCGCTGTGCCCTTGGTGGAGTGGCTCGGCCCCCGTAAGCTCCTGATGTGGACCTGGCTTGGCCGTAATATCCTGGCTCTTTCCGTATTCCTGCTCCCTTGGGCGGTGCTCCGCTGGGGGGAGTCCGGCGGCTGGCACGTGCTGCTTTTCGCCACCCTGGCCTTCTCGCTGATCCGGGCCATAGGGGTGGGCGCCTGGTATCCCTGGCTGCATGAGATCGTGCCCCGGCCGCTCCTGGGCTCCTACTTCTCCATCGAAGCGGCGATGAGCCAGGTGGTCATGATCGTCGTCACCCTGGGCATGGCCCTGATTCTCGGCCTGGGCCAGGGGCTGAGCCGCTTTTTTCTCCTCTACGCGGCGGGGATCGGCGCCGGGTTATGGAGCGTGCAGCTTGTCAGAAAGATCCCGGGCGGCCGGCGGCGCATAGCGGAGATCGGGGCCGAGGCCCGGAGCCCGGCCCTGCGCGAGGCGCTGGCTGATCGGGAGTACCGGCGCTTTTTCATTCTCGCCATGCTGGGGATAGCTTCGCTTATGTGGCTCAACGCCGCCTCGGTCATGTACCTGCGCGACATGCTCTTCTATTCCGAAACCACGATCATGCTCCTCCTCGGGGCGGGCGGGATCGGGGTGGCTTGCACCGTCCATTACTGGGGCAGGGCGGCGGACCGTTTCGGCAGCGTCCCGGCCATGATCCAGCTCTTGGCCGCGCATGCCCTGCTGGCCTTCGCCTGGTGGGGGCTGCTGCCGGGCGGCAGGATGACCGGGCTGCTCGCCCTGCCGATCATCGTGTTCAGCGCCATCTTCAATATCGCCTTCACCATGGTCAGTGCTCGCGGCATGCTCTGCCGGGTGCGCGACGAGGGACGGGTGGCCTACACCAGCCTCTGGATTCTCGGGGTCTCCACCGCCAACGGCTTGCCGCCGATCTTGGCCGGTCTGCTCATCGACCATCTGGGGCTGCTCGGGTTTCGGCTCTGTTTTTGCATCGCCGGGGCGCTCGGACTGGTGGCGGCCGGGTTCATGTACGGCCTCTCGCCAGAGGAAGGCAAGCCGCCCATCGGCGAGCTGCACCATTTGATCCGTCCTGGGCAGCCGTTGCGCTCTCTGGGAAGGGTGTTTTGGATTACCTTGGGGTTTGGCGAGAAGAAATAAGCGAAGCTCCGGGCGGAGAAAAAAGCTCGGGCGTGTTGCTGGTTTTTTCTTGGCGTGCACGGAAAACAGTCCTTTCTTTTTTTCTGTTTGACATTCCCCAACCTGGCAAGATATTTACATTTTTATGCGCCGCCACACGGCAACGGAGAGAGCCGTGCGCATCGTGGTTGATCGCAAAAAAAATCTCAGGGGGAATTCATGTTGAAGACAACCGTGTCTTGCGCCCTTTTCTTGGCGTTGCTGCTCTCTCTTGCAGCAACCGCCGATGCAGCCACACCTGCTGTCAAGTATGTCGTGAGCAGCGGCGGCCATGGCCTGGTGCTCTTCGAGGATGGCACCGTCGCCGGTTGGGGCAACAACTACTCGGGCCAGCTGGCCGACGCCGGCGAGCCCTTGCCCAAGAAGCGCATGGTTCTCGAACCCATGCCGCTGACCATGCCCGGCAAGGTGCGGCAGCTTGCCGCCGGGGAGCAGCATTCCCTGGCCCTGCTGGAAGATGGCTCGGTCTGGGCCTGGGGCCGGGGGTATGAGGGGCAGCTCGGTATCGGTGATGGCGGCACCAGGATGCGGCTCGCGGTCAACGATTCGCCGGGCTCAGCCCAACCGCAACGGGTATCCGGTATCAGCGATGCGATCCAGGTGGTGACCACCAATACAGCCGCGTTCGCACTCCGCAGCGATGGCTCGGTTCTGGGTTGGGGCTCCGGAAATGCCGGGTTGCTGGGGCCTGGCTACCTGCCGCCCCGCCCGATGGAGAGTCCGCGCACGGCATCAACGCCAATCACCATTGCCGGAGTGAGTGGTATCACCCGGATTGCCGTGGGTAGCACCCATGTGCTCGCCCTGACCGCCGATGGCCGTGTCCTCTCGTGGGGAAACAACAGCTCAGGGGAGCTGGGCCGTAAGACCAGCGCCAAAGACGATGCTACGCCCCAATTCGTTGAAGGGTTGCAGGGGGTCATCGATATTGCCGCTGGCACCGCCACCTCTGCCGCCATCACCCGGGACGGCAGCGTTTGGGTCTGGGGTATGAACCTCTATGGCCACTTGGCCACCGGTGAAACGCGGCAAGGGGATGAGCCCGACGGCTGGACCGACAAGCCGCGGCGTATCGCCGGCGTTGCCCAGGCGGTGAATGTGCAGATAGGGTCCCCTGGCCGGCATATCGTGGTCCTGCTCAAGGACGGCACCCTGCGTGCCTGGGGCAACAGCGACTGGGGGCAGGTCGGCGCCGGGGTTGCAAGCTGGAGCGAACCCTCAGTGAAACAACCGAAGATCAATAACGTGAAGGCCTTTTGGGCGAGCGGCAACAACACCTACGCGGTGAAGAACGACGGCACCTTCTGGCTCTGGGGCGCCGAGTTCGGGGCCGGGTATGGCGTGAAAGGCGAACTGGCGAAACAACACAAGGTGCCGGTGCAGTTTCCTTTGGTGGTGGGTCAGGCGCAGAGTGCGCCGGGCAGCTATGCCGCCAACAAGGAGTCGGCGGGTTCCGCATTCTCCTCTCCGTCGGCACCCGCTCCTCAGGCGGTGCCAGCACCGGCTGCCCCGGCTACAGGTTCGGTCAAGCAGGGGGTGGATGACACCATCGATCTCCTGAACAAGGGGCTCAATGTGTTTCGGGGGATAAAAGGGCTCTAGTAGTCCACCATCTTGGAGGCCTCTTTTCGCAACTCGGGAAGATGTTCCTCCTCAGCGCGATCACCTATTTGACGCATGAAGATACTCAGTATACAAGAAGATAATGACGTGTCGGAGTTCGAATTATTTTTGCGCACGGTTTCCGGCAAACTCGGTGCGGCAATCTGCAAAAAACTCCAGGCGTATGTTGAACTGAATGACATTTACAGCTGCAACAGCTTGAAAATCCTGAACCCTAAGATCTGGGGGTATAAGGGCACCATTTACAAGCTGCGCGTGGATTGCGGGAAAGAATCCGCCCGGGTGCTCTTTGTGAAAACAGCGGACAACGACCTTGTGCTCTTGCATGGGTTTATCAAAAAAACGCGGAAAACCCCGAGTAAAGAGGCCAAGATCGCCATGGAAAATCTTGAGCGGCTCAAAGACAACGCACCGCTCACCCCATTCCCATTGATCAAGTACGCGTCCTGAACGCTTGGGTTTCGGCATGTAAAGATACTGTCCGGAGGCGTGTCCCGGCCTTGCTCTTTTATGGAGCAATGTCGAGGAGTTTGCCTGAGTCGTAGTCGAGCAATAGCGCGGATCGCAGCACCCCATTTTCTCCCTGGACATTGCAGTTTATATAACGGGTGGGGCCGATGGTGACCATGCCGTGATTGCTGTGGATATGGCCGAAGATATGGTATTTGGGTTTGAGCTTGGCCACGGCCGCGGCGAGTTCGGCGCAGCCATGCGACACAGGGCCGTCCAGGTCAAAAATGCCGAGCGGTGGGGCGTGGGTGACCAGGATATCGATTCCTGGCGGGATCATGTCCCATTTTTCTTGCAGGGCTTTGCCCCGCGGCAAGGCAAAGGCGTCACACGCATAGTCGTTAAATGTCGGTTGCCAAGGCGCCCCGTAGATGGTGATACCGGAAACAACCACGCTTGCATCCTGCAGATAGACAGCGTTGGTTAAAAGGGCCTTGGCCTTTTCCGGATCACGCGCCAGCCTGTGGTCGTGATTGCCGCCAATGACAATTTTATGCGCATGGGGGAGTGTGCCCAGAAAGGTGTTGAAGTTCGCGATATCCTGCGCGGTCCGGCAATGGGTCATATCGCCGGCAAAGATTAAAATATCCGCGGCGGGGATCGTTATTCTTCCGTGCGTGGCGTGGGTATCGCTGAAAAGGGCTAGTTTCATTGTGACGATGGGGGGTGATCCGCTTTATTCTCTTGCCTTGCCAATGCGCTTACAGAAAGCGTTTCGCCCAGGTGATGACGGCTAAGAGTTTTTCCTGCGCGACAACGAGTAACTTGCTAAATTTGTTCAGTATTCCGTCTTTTTGCTCTTCTGTGCTGGATAGTTTCCCTTCAAGTTGCAACTTGATCCGTTCCGCTCTTTTACCGGGAGCGGGATGGCTTGAGAGAAAGGAATGGTCATTGCCGAGTGTGGAAAGTTTTTCCAGCGCTGAAACGGCCGCACCAGTGTCATACCCCATATTCTTCATGAATGTAAGTCCGTAATCATCCGCTTCCTTTTCCTCAAGCTGCGAAAATTGCGCGCCAATCAATACCTGGACAAATTCACCCAATTGTGAACGGGCAATTTCACCTGCCGTGCTGTTGATTGAGGCGATTGCTTTGCGTACAGCAGTGGAGCCATAGGCTAACTGTAGTTTTTTATGGATATGTTTCATGGCAATGTGCCCCATTTCATGCCCGATAACAAATCGAAGTTCGTCATCATTCAGCATATCCATGAGGCCACTGTATATTCGGATCGTGCCGTCAGCCATGGCAAAGGCGTTTACTTCCTTGGCGAGGTAAACCTTGTAGCTGAAATCAATTCCGCCTTCTTGGTGGTGATTGCCCACAAGGCGCTTGAGCCTTTTCGCGTATGCATTGTCCGCCGGGGCAATGCTGTGTTGGCTGTCTGCATAGGCAGAGGATTGCCGCGCCATATTTTGCACGGCTTCTTCAGAAAGAGTGATGGCCTTTACCGCATCAATCCCTGCTTCTGTTGCAAGCTGGATATTTGATTCTTCACATCCTGCAAGGCAGAGCGTGAAAAGACATAAGGTTAAAAAAGTATATTTGAGCATTGAAAAGTGAAATTGTTAAAGATTAACGTGGAGCTAAGAATAAGGAATAATGGTTGACATTTGATATTTGTGTTTTGAGAGTCAAAATGTCAAGCCTGATCACATTTTCCTCCCGGCGATGTCGGCGAAAACCGAGCGTTTTTTCGCGCAAATCTCGCTGATGGGTATGGCCGGAACACCGATGGCCTTGGCCAACCGATCTCGGCGGATTTCCATGGGGTTGAGATACTTTTTCCGCAGTATCTCTCCGGAATGAATGTTTGGCAGTCTGTGCATGGTTTCCTCTAAACCAACTGTTCCGGGTTTAAGCCCATGGCACGCGCCAGCTTTTCCCGGGTGGCCTTGCGCAGTTTCGCCTCGCCCGATTCCATCTGGGAGAGTGCGGCCTGGGTGATTCCGGCCCGCTCGGCGACTTCGGCTTGGGTGAGGCCCAGGTATTCGCGCCAGGCGCGGGCCAGCAGGATGCCGTCTTGTACGTGCAGGCCGACGACCTCGTGGGGGACGTAATCGCCCTCCGGGATGCGCGGAGTTTTTGTGTTGATTTGTGCCGCTTTGGCTTGAATCTGCGTATGTTCGATTATCGCGTTTTTGTCTGTCATGCAGCCAGCGGCGTGATGCGGGCAAGTGATTCCCCAGCGATTTTTTCAGCTTCCTCGGTGTCGTAGTCGGCCTGCAATCCAAGCCAGAACCCCGGCGTGGTGCCGAAGGCGCGGGAAAGCCGCAGGGCGGTGTCGGCGGTGACCGAGCGTTTTCCAGCGCAAATCTCGCTGATGCGCATGGCCGGAACGCCGATGGCTTTGGCCAACCGATATTGGCTGATCTCCATGGGTTTGAGGAATTCTTCCCGCAGTATCTCTCCGGGGTGGATGTTTGGCAGTCTGTTCATGGGTGCCTCCTGTCAGTGATAATCGCAGATTTCGACCTGCTCTGCGGTGCCGTCCGTCCAGGCAAAACATACCCGCCATTGGTCGTTGATCCGGATGCTCCATTGTCCGTCCCGGTCCCCGGAAAGCCGTTCAAGTCGATTGGCCGGGGGGATGCGCAGGTCGTCGAGCGTGCGTGCGTTGTTGAGCATTCTCAGCTTCCGGCGGGCGGTGGCCTGAATCTGACTGGGCAAACGTCGCGAAAACTCACCGCGCCATACCCTTTCCGTTTCGCTGTCGTGGAATGTGGTGATCACAATAAAATAATATTGTTTCGCGATGATATTGTCAAGCGATATGCTTGGCGGGGAGAATTATTTTCTCGCCGCCCCGGATTCCTCGTCAAACACCGGGCATTTCCGTTCGGGTGTGTAATTGGTGTAGATCTTGTCGGAGTAATCCTTATGGCAGGGCAGACATTGCCCAACCCGCAGGATGCGGGCCAGCTCTTGCTTGTTGAAGGGGCGCAGGTCGGGGCGGGCGCTTTTTTGCAGGGGCTTGCCGTTGATGTCCACGTAGCCGTCCAGAGGCGGGGTGGGGCCGGCCTCGGTTTGCACCCCCTGGTCCACGTTTTTGAAATGCCACTCGCCCTTTTCCTTCCAGGCCGTGCCCTCGCCTAAGCCCATGGTCTTGGTGGAGGTGTGGCAGTCCACGCAGGTGCGGCCTGCCTTTTGGGTGGTGTGGGGGCTTAAGGCCGCCATGGTCAGGGAGTTGAAGGTGCCCGCCTGTTTGCCATCCTTGTCGATCAGGGTCACGAAATCCTGACAGCCGGGGGTGACGGTGACGACCTTGTCCTTCCAGATGGCGAGCATCGGTTTTTCGTAGCGCAGATAGGAGCGGCCCTCTTCCCACCAGCCCGGGGTTTCCTTGCCGGTCAGCTTGTCGAGGTGCGTATCCCGCATGTCCCGCTTGGCATGGCAGCCGTAGCATTGCGGGATCCAGCTCGAATGGCAGGATTGGCAGCCCATCCGCTTGTGGCCCGGGTAATCGCAGGTCCCGCTCTTGGGCGGGTTGAGGGGATGCTTCTTCTCGGTGAGCTTGCCGATGAGGAGGTATTTTCCCTCCGGGGTCTGTTCGAGGTTGTTGAGCTTCTTGTTCTTGCGGGTGAGCCCGGGTTTGCCCTCCTTGGGGTTCACGTGGCAGAGGGCGCAGGAGATCTCCAGGGCCTGTTCGTAATGGGGGTAATTGGTGCCGTCGCCCATGATCTCGTCGCGGGTGTGGCAGTCGATGCAGGCCATGCCCTTCTGGTGGTGGATGTCCGAGGGGAGATCGAGGTAGAAGCGGTCGCCGGGCAGCTCTTTTTTTGAGGGGGTGCCTTTCTCGTAGGGGGTGCCGTAGCTTTCTCCTTCGTAAACCCCGATAAACGAGGTGCCCACCCTGCCGCTCCGGTTATGGCAGCGGATGCAGTTTTCCATGGGCACCTTTTTGTTGATGAGCGGGTGGGGCTTTTTCTTGAGCTGGCCGAACTTAAAAAAGGTTTCCCAGGGCTTGACCGCTTGGGGGGCTTGGGGCCTGACGTAATGGCAGGCGGAGCAGCCGCCGCCCTTCTCGCCGAAGAACCCTTCCATGTCGCCCTTTTGCTTCCAGAGATGGCAGGTGGCGCAGAGCTTGCGGTAGTAGTCGATGGCCAGGGAGGTCTTGCCGGTTTTGATCAATTCCTCCACCGAGAAATCGCCGTTTTGGTCCGGGGCCTCGCCCCAGTAGTGGAGCAGGGTGGCGAGGATGCCGCGGTTGGTGGCCATCAGCGAGTTTTTCACCTTCTTGACATCCTGGGCGTGGCACCCCTCGACCCCGCAGGTTTTTTCCACCACCCGCAGATCGCCGGGGTTCATGACGATGCCCTTGTGCGCCGCTTTTTTCTCGATGGCCAGCGGATCGCCGAGGTGGCAGGCGGAACAGCCCAGCACCTCGCGGCCATGGGCCGGGTCGAGCTTTTCGTCCTTGTGGCAGGCGAGGCACATCTCCACCTGGCCGTTGCTCAATTGGTAGAGCTTGTCCGGCCGTTTGGTCAGGTTCTCGCGGATCACCAGGGCCAGCACCACCAGAAGCAGGGCGAGGATGGTCCAGCGCGGGGAGAGAGCGCGGCGTTTCATGGCAGGACGCCTTCGCGGTAGCCCTCGGCGGTGGGGTAGCGACGGCCCTGGCCGAATGCCTTGGTGGTGACCTTAAGGCCGAGGGGGGCTTGTTTGCGTTTGTATTCGTTGATCCTGATGCGGCGGACCACATCCTCTACCACCGTGCGTGCAAATCCCATCGTCACAATCTCGGCGATGGAGCGATGCTCTTCCAGGTAGGCGGCAAGGATTGCGTCCAGCACCGGATAGGGGGGCAGGTCGTCTTCGTCTCGCTGGTTGGGGGCCAGCTCGGCGCTGGGGGGCTTGTCGATGGTGCGCCAGGGAATGATCTCCTGGTTTTTGTTGAGATGGCGGCACAGGGCGTAGACCAGCTGTTTGGGCACATCGGAGATCACCGCCAGGCCACCGCTCATGTCGCCGTACAGGGTACAGTAGCCCACGGCGTTTTCGCTCTTGTTGCCGGTGGAGAGCAGTAAGCGGTGTTGTTTGTTGGCAATGGCCATCAGCAGATTGCCCCTGATCCGGGCTTGGATGTTCTGTTCGGTGACATCCGGTGCGGCTCCGGCAAAAATGGGGGCCAGGGCGGTAAGATAGGATTCGAACAATCCGGTGATCGGTAGGACAGTAAAGTCGATTCCCATATTTCCGGCCAGGTGTTCGGCATCCTCCAGGCTTTCCGGGGAGGAATAGGGCGAGGGCAAGGCCAGGCCCAAGACGTTTTCCGCGCCCAAGGCCTTGCAGGCGATGGCTGCGGTCAGAGCCGAATCAACCCCGCCGGAGAGGCCGATCACCACCTTGTTGAAGCCGCATTTCGTCACATAATCGCGGGTGCCCAGCACCAGGGCTTCGCAGACCTCACCGGTTTCCTGTTCCGCATCGGCCGGCGCACCGTGGATTTCTCCTTGCCAGGTCGCGGTGTCAACCACCACCATGTCTTCCGCAAACCGGGCGGCCCGAGCCGCGATGGTGCCGTTTTTGTCGAGGGCGATGCTGTTGCCGTCAAAGATCAGGGAATCCTGGCCGCCCACCTGATTGACATAGAGGAGCGGCAGGTGGTGGCGTCGGCAGAGGTTGGCGAATATTTTCCGCCGGATAGCATCCTTGCCCAGGTTGAAGGGTGAAGCCGCCAGGTTGATCAGCAGATCCACGGGGCCATCAGCTCGGGCGAGCATGGCTTCGACCGGGTCGATGGCATAGAGGGGGTGCGGGAAGAGGCTTTTGTCGTTCCAGATATCCTCGCAGATGGTGATGCCGAGTTGCAATCCCATGTAGCTAAAGGTTCCGTTGCCCACCCCCGGCTCGAAATAGCGGGCCTCGTCAAAGACATCGTAGGTGGGGAGCAGCTGTTTGTGGGTGGTGAACAGCACCTCGCCGTCGGCAAAGAGCACCGCGCTGTTGTGCAGGGGCTTGCCGGTGGGGTCGGGGTTGCGGGTAGCCATGCCGCAGATCACTCCGATGCCGATGTCGCGGGATTTTTCCATGAGTCGGGCAAAGGCCCGATCCTGGTCGTCGAGAAAGGCCGATCGCTCCAGCAGATCCTGGGGCGGATAACCGCTGACGGCAAGCTCCGGCAAGATGGCCAGCCGGCAGCCTGCGTCGCCGGCCTTCTCCAGCCTGCCGGAGATGTTGGCGATGTTCCGGTTAAAGTCGCCGATAACCGGGTTGTATTGGATGAGGGCGATTTTCATGGGGGCCATCTTAGCATAATCCCCATGGAAAGGGGATGGAAAAAGGTCCGGCGCGTCGGGGGCTGTCAGTGTATCATTTTGCTTGCCAAGAAACGGTTTAACCGGCTAATTTGCTGCAACGGCTCAACTTAAGCCGTATTGCCGTCCATTGCCTACAACTCTTGCCGACCGCCCACTTTTGGTCGCGGCTTTTCGCTATCGGAGCCTCCTTGAAAAAATACTTTGTCGTCGATACCAATGTCCTCCTGCATAACGCCGATTCCATCACCTCCTTTGCCGACAATACCGTGGTTTTGCCCATGTCGGTTATCGAGGAGTTGGACAAGTTCAAGAGCCATACCGACGAGCTGGGCCGTAATGCCAGGCACGTGATTCGCCAGCTCGACGCGCTGCGTCAGAAGGGCAAGCTGGGCGACGGGGTGCCCATGGACCACGGCGGCACTTTGATGATCTATATGGAAAAGGGCAAATGCCTCGACACCGGGCTTGACATGCATGTGGCGGACAACCGGATCCTGGCCGTGGCTTTCACCTTGCTCAAGAATGGGGAAAAGGTCATCTTCGTTTCCAAGGACATCAATGCCCGGCTCAAGGCAGACGCCTTGGGCATTGAGGTGATGGATTTTGAAAAACAGAAGGTCAATATCGATGAACTCTACCGGGGGCAGCGGGAACTTCTGGTGCCGGGCAGTGTGATCAATGAATTTTACCAGAAGAAACAGGTGGTCACCGAAGAGCTTAATTTGATGCCCAACGAATTTGTCCTCCTGCGGGACGAGCAGGATGAAAAGCACACCGCCCTGACCCGTGCCCAGGGCAGCGAAATGCTGGGTCCTCTGCGCGAGGAGTACGAAACGGTCTGGAATATCCGCTCGCGCAGCAAGGAGCAGCGCATGGCCTTTGAGCTGTTGATGGATCCGACTATCCAGCTGGTGACCCTGGTGGGCCAGGCCGGCACCGGGAAAACCTTGCTGGCCCTGGCCGCGGCCCTGGAATGCGTGATCAGCCTCAAGCGCTACGACCGGATTCTGGTTTCCCGCCCCATCATCCCCCTGGGCAAGGATCTTGGCTACATGCCCGGCGACAAGGATGAGAAACTTGCCCATTGGATGCAGCCTATCTTCGACAACCTCACCTTTCTGATGACCGATGGCGGCAAGCGCAAGGAGCATGAAACCGATGAATCAGCCAAGCAGAAGGTGGATAAGCTTCTGCAGGGTCATGTGGTGGAGCTGGAGGCCTTGACCTATATACGCGGCCGCTCCATTCCCCGGCAGTTCGTGATCGTGGACGAGGCCCAGAACCTTACGCCCCACGAGGTGAAGACCATTATCAGCCGGGCCGGAGAAGGTACCAAGATGGTGCTCACCGGCGACCCGTACCAGATCGACAATCCCTATCTCGATACCAGCAGCAACGGCCTGACCTACGCAGTGGAACGGTTGAAGCAGCATAAAATTCACGGGCACATCACCCTGCTCAAAAGCGAGCGGAGCGTATTGGCCGGCGTTGCGGCGGATTTTCTCTAACCGTTCATCAGCACCGCATCTGCTTTGTCATCGGCCAGCTCATGTGCAATAGCACATTTCGTAGGCCGCTTCCACGCATCTGTGGCACTGATGAACGGTTACAGTACCAAGGTTGTCGGAAAATTTGTTTTTCTGGGGTGATTTTTCTCTGATAGCCCTGCTAATACCTGCTTGTTCTTTTGTCGACTTTGGCTATTATAGTATCCCAACCTGCTGGTTATTATTGTATTTAACGTCTTGAGGCCCAACCGTGGAATTCGAACCAAAATGGATAGCCTGGGAGATCACCAGGCGCTGCAATCTCAAGTGTGTGCATTGCCGTTCCTCCTCCGGACTTGAAGCGAAAGGCCACCCCGATTTTTCTTTGGCCGAGGCCAAACGGGTTCTCGATGATATCGCTGCCTACTCCAAGCCGGTGATGGTCCTTTCCGGGGGCGAGCCTCTGTTGCGTCCCGATGTGTTCGAAATCGCCAATTATGGGACCTCCCTTGGTTTGCGGATGTGTCTGGCCACCAACGGTACCTTGGTGACCCAGGAAATCTGCGACCGGATCAAGGACGCCGGGATCAGAATGGTTTCCTTGAGCCTGGATGGCGCCAGTGCCCAGGTACATGACAATTTCCGCAACCAGCCGGGCGCCTTTGCCGGAACCCTCAATGCGGCCAAGCTTTTTCGGGAGAACGGTATTTCCTTTCTGATCAATTCCTCTTTTACCAAACGCAATCAGGATGAGATTCCGAAGATCTACCAGCTGGCCAAGGAGCTGGGGGCCACGGCCTGGTACATGTTCATGATCGTGCCCACCGGCCGGGGCGAGGATATCATGGACGAACTCATCGCCCCGGATGATTACGAGAAGCTCCTGGTCTGGCATTACGAGATGGAAAAGGGGGAAAAGGACATTCTGGTCCGGCCCACCTGCGCCCCGAACTACTATCGGGTCGTGCTTCAACAGGCCAAGGAGCAAGGCGACGATTTCGAGCGCAGGACCCTGCAGTTTTCCACCGGCGGCTCCAAGGGGTGTCTGGCCGGGCAGCTGATCTCTCTGATCGATGTGGACGGCAATGTCCTGCCGTGCAGCTATTTCCCCATGGCTGCGGGAAACATCCGCGAGAAATCCTTTAAGGATATTTGGGAGAAATCAGAGCTTTTTCACGATCTGCGGAATTTCAAGGCCTACAAGGGCCGCTGCGGTTCCTGTGAGTATGTTAATGTCTGCGGAGGTTGCCGGGCCAGGGCCTATGCCGTGACCGGCGATTACATGGCGGAAGAGCCTTATTGCACCTATGTGCCCAAAAAAATGAAAAATGAAAAATGAAAAATGGAGAATGCAAAGGCTGATTGATTCATTCTCAAGTCGGTTCTTTTCATTTTGCACTCTGAATTTTCAACTGGAGAAACCATGAACGATACCTTTTTGAAGGCCTGCCGCGGAGAGAAGACCGATTACACCCCGGTGTGGCTCATGCGCCAGGCGGGCCGCTATCTGCCCGAGTACCATGCGGTTCGCAGCAAGTATACATTCTTGGAGATGTGCAAGACCCCGGAGGCCGCCGCAGAGGTAACCATTCAGCCCATCGATATTCTGGGCGTTGACGCAGCCATCCTTTTCTCCGACATTCTGGTGCCGCTGGAAAAAATGGGCGCGCCTCTGGAATTTCACGAGAAGCGGGGGCCGGTTTTTCTTGAGCCGATCCGGGACCGGGCAGGCATGGAGAAGCTGCATGTGCCCGATCCCGAGGCGGAGCTTGGCTATGTCATGGATACCATCCGCATTCTGCGTCGTGAACTGGCCGATCGGGTGCCGCTTATCGGTTTTTCCGGAGCGCCCTTTACCTTGGCCACCTATCTCATCGAAGGCGGGTCTTCGAAGAACTACTTCCTGACCAAGAAGATGATGTATACGGATCCGGAACTGTACCGCGATTTGATGAACAAGATCACCGATTGCACCATTGAATATCTCAAGGCCCAGGCTGCGGCGGGTGCTCAAGCCTTGCAGATTTTTGATTCCTGGGCCGGAGTGCTGGCGCCGAACGATTTTGCCGAGTTTGCGATTCCTTACGTGAAGCGGATCATTGCGGCCCTGAAAGCAAGCGGTATAACCGTGCCCATTATCTACTTCGCCAACAATGGCGCAACCCTGTTGTCCCAGTCCCTTGAGAGCGGCGCCGATGTGCTGGGCCTTGACTGGCGGCTCCCCCTCGATGAAGCAGTGAAGGTGGTGGGGCAGAAAGTGTCGCTCCAGGGCAATATGGATCCCATCGCCCTGCTGCTGCCGCCGGAGAAGATGGAAAAGCTGATTCAGGACATCCTTGATCAGGCCCGGGGCGCTCGGGGCCATATTTTTAACCTTGGCCACGGCATTGTCCCGGAGATTCCGCCGGCGCAGGCGAAGTTTTTTGTTGAGGCGGTGCATCGGCTGAGCAGAAAAGGCTAACCGGGTGATTCCCTCCATTGCCCAATGTTTCGAGCTCATGGAGCAGTATGCTATGCTGACCAATATCCGTGAGCATTCCCTGATGGTTGGCCGGGTGGCCGGGCTCATCGGCCAGTGTTTGACCCGGTCCGGCCAACCCCTTTGCCTGGAGCTCATCGTCAGCGGCGCCCTGTTGCACGATATTGCCAAGACCGCCACTCTGGAGACGGAGTTGCGCCACGACGAGCTGGGCCGGGAAATCTGCCTGAGGCATGGCCTTGACGAGCTGGCCGAGATCGTGGCCGAGCATGTTATCCTCAAAGGCGGGGTGCCGGAACGGTGCACGGAAAAGGAAATCGTCTATTACGCGGATAAGCGGGTGCTTCACGACGAGGTGGTGGGGCTCGATGCCCGGCTGGATTACATCATCCATCGTTACGGCAACGGGGACGAGGGGCTTCACGCCAGAATCCGGCGGAACTTCGCCCAGGCCCAGGCTATTGAAGAGCGGCTTTTCGCTATGCTTGATTTTCCCCCCGAGGAGTTGGGGGAACGATTGCGCGGCGAGACATTCCTGCTCAAGGGGGTTGGGGCATGAGCGAACCTGTCGGCGTCATTCTTCTCAATCTCGGCGGGCCTGAAACCCTGGCCGATGTGGAGCCGTTTCTGGTCAATCTTTTCTCCGACCGCACCATCATCCGGCTTTCCCCTTTTCCCTTTCTGCAGAAATTCATTGCCCGAAGGATCGCGGCCAAACGGGCTCCGAAAAGTCGGGAGGCTTATCGCTTGATCGGCGGCGGTTCACCCTTGGCGCGGATCACCGGGGAGCAGGGGAGGGCTCTGCAAGAGGCCTTGTCCGTGGATGGCCGTTTTCTGGTGGGGATGGCCATGCGCTACTGGCCGCCCTATGCCGCGGAGGCCTTGCAGCTCTTTGCCCGGGCCGGCATCGACAAGGTGGTGGCCCTGACCCTGTATCCCCATTATTCTCGCGCCACCACCGGTTCTTCCCTTGATGCTCTGGGTGAGGCCGTTCGTGCCTCCGGAGGTGGCTTTCAGGTTGCCGAGGTGCGCCAATGGCCTGAGCAGTCCGATTATATCGAATGTCTGGCGCGAATCATTCGAGAGGGGATGCTGGATTTTGGCGCGGAATCGGTGCAGTTGGTGTACAGCGCCCACAGCCTGCCGGTAAAATTCATTGCCGAAGGCGACCCCTATCTGGACCAGATCAAGCAAACCATCGCCGCGGTGGAAAAATTAACCGGGATTCCCGGGCGCCTCTGTTTTCAAAGCCGCAGCGGCCCGGTGCAGTGGCTTTCCCCCTCCACGCCCGAGATGCTCAAAACCCTTGCCGGCGAAGGCTGTAAAAATATCCTTATGGTCCGATCAGCTTCGTCT
>Ga0224510_10000187_pt1 | contig 52679 bp, 42 predicted proteins | sample SF_May12_sed_USG_FD_170161 | JGI IMG/M metagenome (GOLD analysis project Ga0224510, IMG submission 170161) | Sediment microbial communities from San Francisco Bay, California, United States - SF_May12_sed_USGS_4_1 | ecosystem: Environmental > Aquatic > Marine > Sediment | place: USA: California... | reverse complement strand
GTGAATGTTGGGCGGCTGTACGGTGGGGATTTTCAAATATGTTAAATGTGGTGATCCTGGATTGTAATTACAAGAATTCACATTTCTGCCAATGAATCTGGTATGCAAATTCCATGAAGTTTTTTTTGAAATGCCAATAAAATCAATGAAATGTGTTTTTGACTTGACAGTCTGAAGCGTTTTGATTACCTTTGGCGCTTCCCATAATCTTCATTGAATATTATTGCAGGCGTGAACTGAAAATACGTCAGTTGTTTGTCGGTCTATTTTACTTAAGGAGGCTGGTCCATGTTTTATGTGAAAACTCGGAATGCCGTCACATCCCTTTCCCTAGGATTGTTTCTGGGAGGGATTTCGCTGTTTTCGGCAGGTAATCTCTTGGCCGGAGACACCCAGGAAACAATGATTCACAAGGCAGGTATGACCCACCAGGATTCTCCTGCCTGGGCCGAACAGCTCAAAGGCCAGACGATTGTGGAAGATGCCATGGAGGGCCGTGCGGAACGGGCGGCCCTGGTTGAACAGCAACATCAACGCATGATGCAGCAAATGCAGCAGGACATGGATCAGAAGGGCAGCGAGACGGGAGCGTTCAATTCCATGTCGATGATTCACCAATATGGTGCGGGACCTGCAAATGGCTTACTGGCCAGTCAACCCGGTGTCGAACCGGTGTCCATGAAGGGCGGACTGTGTCCCAAGACAGCGCCCGTCCGAAATTACGATGTGTCCGCCATCAACGTTGAAATCACCTTGAATCAATGGCTCGATTATTACCCAGGGTACATGTATGCCTTGACTGAAAATATTGACAAGATCCGTGAGGAAGAAGCCAAAAATGCGGCGGCTCGTGAGAAGGAAGGGCACCATGATCCGGGTGGCGTGAAAAACGGTATCCAAGATCAATGGATTCAACCGTTGGTGATTCGAGGCAATCAAGGTGATTGCGTCAAGGTCGCCCTACACAACCAGTTGGAATTCGGAGAAGAAGTCAGCTTGCATATCAATGGGTCGGATATGGTCATGAGCCAAACCGGTAAACCGGCGACCACCACCAATCCTGATTCGGTGGCAGTTGAAGGTAAAACGATTGAAATGGAATGGTATATCCATCCGGATACACAAGAGGGTGGCCGCCAATTTCATACCTTTAGCAATGACCGAGAACTGACAGTCATGGGTCTGTTCGGGGTGTTTGTCGTAGAACCGAGAGGCTCCAATTATTATGAGCCGTTGGGAACGGGACCTGCCACGGAGGCCAGCAGCGGATGGCAAGTGATGATTGATAATGGCGATGGACCGGACTTTCGGGAATTTGTCCTGATCTATCATGAAGTCGGTGACGAGGCCTTCCGTCCTGTCAATAAGCATGGGGATTTTTTACCACAACGCGATCCTCTGACTGATGCCTATCGCCCTGGCGCGCGGGCGCTTAACTATCGTAGTGAGCCGTTCGGCATCAATAACATGCATGTGCAGCATGAATATTTCGGGTTTGAGGATGAATCGATGGCCTATAGCTCGTATACCTTTGGTGATGCGGCTCCGACCATTCCTCGTAGTTATTTGGGCGATCCAGCCAAATTCCGGGTGGTGCATGGTGGATCGGAAGTCTTCCATTCCCACCATCCTCATGGTGGTTCAATTCGTTGGCAACGCAGCCCACGAGCCACGCAAATGCCCGTGTGGAACACCGGGCAAACCGGGCCGGTGAAATATCCGGTGATTCGCACGAAGTCAGACCGGGTGGACGTGGAAGTCATCGGGCCGTCGGAAGCGTTGGATTTAGAAACGGAATGCGGCTCGGGCCTGTGCCAATGGTTGGCCGGCGACTTTCTCTTCCATTGCCATGTGGCGCATCACTATGTGGCGGGGATGTGGGGGTATTGGCGGGTGTATAACACCATTCAAGTACCAGGTGTCCAAAATGACGTGATGGCCCCGTTACGGGAATTGCCGGATCGGTTGGGACGTATTCATAAGCCGGTCACCTCCGATCAGCTCGTGGGCAAGACGGTCAATTGGTTTGGCAAGCAGTTTAAGATCGTTGGCGATGGCAAGAGCAATTGGAATGCTGAGCCGGCTGTCGTGAATATTAAAGACTGGGTAGAAATGCAGTTGAGTAATCAAGGCAAACCAGGTCACACAGATGATGAACTCGGTCAAATGAAAGCCTATGATGCTACCGTGGTTGATTGGGTCTGGAACGGGGCGAAGGCGATGAGCGAGAAGGAACCCACGCTGGGCGATAACCCCAAATACCGCCCGGAATGGCAGGGGTATAAAGCGGGGGAACGGCGGGCTATTTGGTTTGAGCCCACCACCGGCAAAGTGGCGTGGCCTTGGTTGACGCCGCATTTCGGCAAACGGAATCCGTTCTCCAACGATCATAATCCGGCGCCGTGGCTGGAAATGATCCGGTTGAATCCGGATGGGACGCGGTCGGTCGAACCGGCCAAACCAGGCGAGAACGGGCCGTGGAGCTTGTGCCCGACGCGGGCCGGATCCCAAGATTACAAGGTGCATTTCATCAAGTTGCCGATTGAATTATCGGCGGCGGAGGGCAAAGAGCCGGCGATTGTGGACCCCAATGGGCTGCTGTATGTCGTGCATGAAGAAGAAGAGGCCGTCCGGGCAGACAATAATAAGAAATTCCCGTTGGTCGTGCGGGCCAATGTGTATGATTGCATCGATTGGATGCTCACCAGCGAGTGGATCGATGACGATATCACCAACTTCCAATCGTCCAAGATCAACACGCATTTCCATTTCTTTCAATTTGACAATCAAGCCTCCGATGGCGTGATTTCTGGCTTTTCGTATGAGCAGTCCATGCGCCCGTTCACGCAATTTGACAAACCTACCAAAAAAGGGTTGCCGGTTCCCATGAATGCCAAGGTGACCAAGGCCGCCAAAAAAGGCGACAAAACCTTGGAGGTCTCGAATGCCACGCAATATCATGTGGGCATTCCAATCTTGATTGGCGCGGATAATGTCAAAGGGCAAGAAGTGCAACGGATTGTCAAAATCAGTGGCAAGACGTTGACGTTTGCCCAGCCGTTGCGGAATGCGCATCCGGTCAATGACATTGTGACCGTGGAATACGTGCGACAGCGGTTCTGGGTGGATGCGGATGTGGGCAGTGTGTTCTGGCATGATCATGCCTTCGGGGGCACCACGTGGCCCCATGGCGCAGTCGGGACCATGATTGCGGAACCTTTCAATTCAACCTGGCATGATCCGAAGACCGGCAAACGGATTCGGACTGGGCCGGTGGCCGATATTCATGCCGTGGAGCGTGTTGGCCATGATGTGGCCGGCAGCTTCCGTGAACTGATGGTGCATATCATGGATACCGTGCCACACACCGTGAATATCGTGACGGCCGGTAATCCTCCGGGACAACCGGTGGATGTGGCCTTGGAAGCCGGTCGGACGGTGTCATTTATCATGCCCCCGAACGACAAAATAAAAATGACACCCATGCCGTTCTTGAACGGAGGTACCCATACAACGGGGGGAGCGTTAAATTTCAGGGCGGAGCCTTTCGCGCAGCGGTTGGCCAATAACCCTGATCCCTCCAAGCTGTTCAGCAGTGCGGTGCATGGCGATCCCAGTACGGCCATGATTCGGGCCTACCTGGGTGATGCCATTGTGTTCCGGCTGTTGGACGTGACCATGAATGAAAGTAATGTGTTTACGTTATCCGGCCATACCTTCTGGTCTGAGCGGTATGCGCAGGAAGCCAATCGTAAGCATTCCCTGCATATCGGGATTGCCGAACGGTATGACTTGGTGATTCCTGAAGCGGGTGGACCACGGCATCAAGCCGGTGATTATATGTTCTTCAATGGACGTAGCTCCAAGTTTTCGGAAGGCGCGTGGGGCATCATCCGGGTATTAGATAAGCCTGTGGGTGACCTCCAGCCATTGCCCAATAAGGCATATGGCAAAGAAGGGATGCCGGAACGCTTGCCGGTGTGTCCGAAAGAGGCTTCAGTGAAGAGCTTTAACGTGGTGGCCATGGACCATCCGGGGATGAGTTTTAATGCCAACGCCCCGGAAGCCATTGAAGTCGACTTTGAACGGAAGATTGAATTGCGCAATCCTGCCGCCAAGATCTACCTCCTCGAGGATGAGGTGCAGAAGGTGGCGGGCGATGTGCAACCGATGCCGTTGACCTTACGGGCCAACGTGGGTGATTGTATAAAGGTGAAATTGACGAACAAACTCAAGGAGGGTCGGGCATCGTTCTCAGCTTTCGGGCTGGCTTTCGATCCGAAGGATTCACAGGGCGTGAATTTGGGAAGTAACCCAGGTGACCAAACTGTGGCCTCTGGCGAGTCCCGGACATACACCTATTATGCGGATCCCTTCAATGGGGAAACCCAAACGCTTGTGTGGGATTGGGGGAATGTGTCAACCAATCCGCGCAACGGCCTGTTCGGGGGGATCATAATCGGGCCCAAAGGCTCGAGCTACCGCGATCCAAAAACTGGCGATGATATTTCGCTGAAGAATAGTTGGAATGCCGATGTGATCGTCGATCGGGCTATTCAAGGAAATGAAAATCGGGCCAACTATCGTGATGTGGCCTTGTACTTCCAGGACGAGGACAACATCATCGGAACGAGTTTCATGCCATATGTGCAGAATGTGGCGGGGTTAACCGGCGTCAATTATCGCGCCGAACCCTACCTGCAACGGGAAGAAGCCGGGTGTTCGTTGGGGCGGATGTTCCAACCGTGCCAGGTGGACAACCCGCAGGATCCTGTGACGCCGGTGATTGAAGCGCATGCGGGCGACAAAGTCCGGATTCACGTCTTTGGGGCCAGCAGCGAGCAAAACGGGATGTTCACGGTGGAAAAACATGAATGGCCGATTGAACCGTTCCTTCCGGGCGCGGATATGATCAGCACGGTGGAGTTCTCGGGTTCGGAAGGTCTTGATGTGTTCCTTCCTGCCGCAGGAGGGAAATGGGCCCTGGCCGGGGATTATGTGTGGAGCAACGGGCGGTTACCCTATTCCCAGTCCGGGCAATGGGGCTATCTCCGGGTGTTGCCGAACACGGATCAACGGATTCTGCCGTTGGAAGGAGGCATGTCTTCTTCCAAACAGGCGGCTCTTGGTGAATTCAACGGCGAACCGCGGATTATTCCTACCGTCGCGAAATAAGCTTTCCCTCATTTCAGAGGGTCAGCGCAAGCGGGGAAGCCTCTCATCGGCTTCCCCGCTTTTTTTTGCGGGCATGTTTCTATAAAATGACAATAAGTCTGGCGATCAATACATGGTGAGGAGGGACGCATGAGGGGCCGAACAGTCTGGCAAGGGATCGTAGGGATGGGGCTTATGGCGCTTTTAGGACATACGGCGTGGTCCTACGATGAAATCAACGTGACAAATGGGGGATCCATTCAAGGAAAAGTGACCATTACGGGAGAAAACCCCAGACCCATGGCGTTTAATCTGGTGACCATTCCAGATGCAGTATATTGCGGAAGGATATCAACCGGAACAGGGTGGCGGATTGTTGAAGATTTTATCGTTGGTCCACAGGGGGAATTAAAAGATGCCGTGGTTATGATTAAAGGGATAGAAAAAGGAAAATCGTTTTCTTTGCCAAAGGTGGAAGTTGAAGCGATTGATTGTGATTTTTTGCCTTTTGTGAATGTGTTACGTGATCAGGATGAAATCACCGTCATCAATATGGATCCGATAGAACATGATATCCAGGGCTATGAAACGGCCAGAGAACGAGGGGCCAGAGTCTTGTTTAATCGTCCCTTGCCGATGAATCCCTTTCATAAGGTAGTTGGGCTGTTCGGGAAAAATGCCCACACGCATCTGCCGGGCGAACCGATGGTGGAAAAAATCCATTTGCGAAAAGGACGAAATGTGTTTGTCATGCAGTGCGGCTTTCATCCCTATATGTTTTCCTGGGGGGTGGTGGTGGAGAATCCTTATTATGCCATTTCCAAAGAAGATGGGGCCTACGGAATTAAGGATATTCCAGCAGGAGAATATGAGGTTGCTGTCTGGCATCCTGGGATGAAAACCTATCTGGAGAAAAAAGTGGTGGTGGAAGAGGGGAAAACCCTGAAGTTAGATTTTCAGTATGAATCTCCCCAAGGACGGCGAAGTGTGCATGAAATGCAGGAGAATCCGCATTTTGGTCTGGAGTTGCTTGGAGAAGGCGTTGAGATCGTTCCGTCGTTACGAAGGCAAATTCCCTAAAGTCGTGAGGTGCTAATGGAAAAAAGTCGAATGGTGAAAATCCTGTTGGTGAGTCTTATCTGGGCCGTCAATTCGACTGCTTTAGCCTACGAAGTGGCTGAAGTAAAGGGAGGGGCAACCATTAGGGGGACAGTGACCCTCGAAGGAACTCCGCCTTCCCCGAAAGCCTATAATCTGATTACGTTCCCTGATCCTGAATATTGCGGACGCATTTCTAATGGCCGAGGCTGGCGCCTGCTTAAAGATTTTGTGGTAAATAATGAAGGTCAGATTCAAGGGGTCGTGATGGTGGTTGAAGGGGTCAAAGCCGGAAAACCATTTTCACTGTCCATTCCGCGAGTAGAAGCCCGGGACTGCCAGTTTCTTCCCTTTACGACGGTGGTTCGTGATGAGCATGGGATTGAAGTGGTGAATATGGATCCGGTCATGCATGATATTCAGGCCTATGAAACTTCTTTGACCCAAGGGACGCGGGTGTTATTTAATTCTCCTCTGCCCTTTAATCCCCGTCATCAACGGGAGAATATTCACGCAACCCACGAGCATCTGCCTGGCAAATCCATGGTTCATCAATTTCAATTGAGCAAGGGACGCAAAACCTTTGTGATGCAGTGTGGGTTTCATGCCTACATGGAGAGTTGGGCTATTGCCGTGGATAATCCTTATTTCGCCTTTACCAATGAAAAAGGAGAATATGTTATTTCGTCACTTCCGCCAGGAAGCTATCGCATTCGTGCCTGGCATCCAAGCGTCAAACAGGAGCAGGTCAAAACATTTACCGTGGAATCCGATCAGACCGTTCGGATGGATTTTTCGTTGGCATCGCCCGTGGGGCGTTGGACTGCGCATAAACTTCAAGCCCCTCCTCGATTTACTTCCGCTGCCCTTGGACGGCCTGTCCTGATTGACCCTTTGGTTGAACACCAAAGGCCATGAAGCGGATAGGCTTTTTTGCCCTTTCTTCCAAATCATGTGACAGGAGATTTGCGGGACTGACTTTATGGGCCATTTTGGGAATGGTGATCTGGTGCCCGTCGGTTTTGGTTTTTGCTGATTCCCCGCATCTTTCTGCCGACAGTCCTCGTGAATTTTCAGCAAGACTAGTGTGGAAAACGGGTGGACGTATTGCCAAAGCCCTGCTGTTTGTGAAAAAGGATCGTTATCGTATTGAACCTGCAGGGGGAATACGAACGGAGTTGGGCTATGCGAGTGTCACAATTGTCCGGTTGGATGAACAAAAAATCTGGTATGTGCTGTCTCAACGGCGAATGGTGGTGAGCGTTCCCTTAACTTCGGATTATTTGTTACCATTTTCTGTTCAGTTGGAAGGGGAGACGAGTCGAACGGTTATTGGGGATTCGGTCGTAGGTGATCAGCCTGCTTTGCTCTATGAAGTGGTGGTGCAGAATCGCTTTGGTCAAACTGAGCGATTTTTTGAGTGGGTAGATCCTGACAGAAACATACTGTTGAAACTTTTAAGCCAGGATCGAGATTGGTTCGTGGAATATCATCATGTGGTGCTGTCCCCGCAACCAGATTATTTTTTTGAAGCCCCTTTGGGCTACAGAACTATTGAGGCACAGGAAGCCCAGGTTCCGAGAGGGTAGGAGTATGATGCGGATAGGAGATGGGGTCAGACAAAAAAAGATGAGGAGTTATTTGACGGTTGCCCTGGGAATCATTTTTCTTTTCGCGGGTTTTGCCCGGGCGGAGGAAGTGAGTGATTCAGTGATCGTGCAAGCGCAAAGAGCCTACGACCAGGGGAAATTTCAACAGGTGGTCGATCTTGTGAAGCCTCTTCTCAATCACGGGTCTCCGCCTTCTCAGGCTTCTCGATTGCACATTCTCGCATTAGCCGGATTGGGCAAAACCGGTGAAGCCATGGATGCCTATGAAACAGTGATAAAAGGGGCAAAACAGGAAGATGAAAGGCTGTTGCGACAGACTGCCATTGCCAGTATTTTGCCGCTCCGTTCCGATATGAGGGAGCAGATGCGGGGGGCCGCCTACACGGCGTTGAAGGAAATCGATTCTGATAATGTTGTGGAATATTTGGAGGAAGGCCTGACTGATGGATCCGGCATGATCCGGGCTTTGGCGGCCGAAGCGTTGGGAAAACGAAAGGCCGGACAGCGTTCCAAGCGGTTTCGTGAAGCATTAAAAGACGGGGCCGGTCTGGTTCGAGCGACAGTCTTGATTGGGCTTGGACAATCCGGTGACGGGACCCTGGTGCCCATGATTGAACCGTCGTTGAAGGATGAGCAGCATCTTGTCCAAATTGCCGCGGCGAGAGGGTTGTATGAGTTGGGTCACAAAGAATATTGGGCTCGTTTGGAGCAAGGCGCGAAAAGTCAGGAGGGCTATGAACGGGGAGCGGCTATCCGTGCATTTGGCGAACTGAATGATCGTCGTGCCCTACCGATATTGGAAAAGACGATTTCCGATGATCAACCGTCTATCCGTGCTGCGGCTATTGCGTCGTTAGGGAAACTGAAAGCTCCTGAATCCTTGCCCACCTTGAAAGCAGTTTTGTTTAATCCTAATCCTGCGGTGCGGAGTGAGGCGGCTGTGAGCCTGGGGTATTTTGAGCAACATCAAGTAGTCACCCCGTTGACCAGGGCGTTGGCCGATTCGAATCCCGGTGTCCAAGCGGCGGCAGTGGCGTCATTGTTACGCGTGGGTGCGTCCTATGCCGTGGTCAAAGATACGGTTCAGCAGCTCCTCAATGACCAAAATCCGGCCATTCGGTCTCTTGCCGTAAAGGCGCTTGGGAATGGAACAGGTCGGGAGGTTATTGCGACTCTCATGTTGGGTCTCAATGATCCGCTGCCTCGGCCTCGGATCGTGGCTGCCCGCGCATTGGGTCGCATGGGTGATCGTAGGATGTTGCCGGTTTTGAAGCGCACACTTCGGGATACGGATGAAGCGGTGCGGGTTACCGCCGCGGCAGCCATTGTGACCATTCTGGATAAGGAGATCGGTATTTAGCCTGATCAATACGCTGTGCTTGGTTGGTTTGCCCTTAGGCATTCAAGACGGGAGGCAACAAGCAAATCCATGGGTGTGTGTGTTTCCTCCTAAAGTAGGGCTTTCATGACATATTCCCACCTATCGCCATCCTGGCACAAAATTCTGACAGGGCATTCCTTGTCATGGGTTTCTGCGAGATATGGTCCTCCCCTTCTTCAGTTTGTACGTAGATCGTTGTGTATAGGTGGGCTTGGCATGTTTCTCCTCGGAAATTCCGTTTACGCTGAAACAATCACTGTGGTGGATACCGATGTCCGGCCGTCTATCCAATGGTATGAATGGGGATCGGAATCCTTCCGACAAGCCCAAGCTGAAGATAAATTAATTCTTTTGGATCTTACTGCGGTATGGTGTCATGCCTGTCATGTGATGGATCAGGCGACGTACGCCAATCCTCGTATTATACAGTTGCTGAATGACAACTTTATTCCTGTTCGAGTCGATACCGATCAGCGTCCAGATTTACAGGCTCGTTATCGAGCTGGAGGATGGCCGACGACCAATCTGTTATTGCCGACCGGGGAGATTCTCTTTCAAGCGAACGCACTGGAACCTGAGGAAATGGAAGAACTGCTTCTTGAGATGCAGTCTCTCTATTCAACCGATAAGGCTGCTTTACTCAATCAGGCCTCCAGGTTATGGAACCGGGTGAAGGAGAAGGTCGAAGCCAGCCCTTCCAAGGGTAATGCGCTTCAGGTCTCTATGGTTAAGCAAAGTGTTGAGATCATGAGAGCGCAATTTGATGCTGTTAATGGAGGGTTTCGGAATGCGCCAAAATTTTTTGAACCCGAAGCGATCCAGATGGCCTTTGCACATGGCTTCTTTGAAAACGACCCTGAATTGCTCAAGATGGGCTTGCAAACCTTGGAAAAACAACTGCCCTTACTCGATCCTGTTTGGGGCGGGTTTTACCGCTATGCTGAACAAGCGGACTGGACTCAGCCGCATTTTGAAAAAATGTTGACCATTCAAGCCCGGAATCTCCGCAATTATGTTGAAGCCTTTCAACTCACTGGAGATCTTCAGTTCAAACGTGTTGCCGAAGCTCTCATTGAGTATGTCTCGCGGTTTTTAACGGATCCGCAAGCGAGGCTGTTTTATGAAAGCCAGGACGCCGATGTCCGGGGTCCTGAAGGGGGACCTTTCGTATCGGGTGCCGAGTACTATGCTTTGAGTGAACGCAAGCGATTGGCTATCGGTATTCCTGGAGTAGATCAGCGGATTTTCACAGGAAGTAATGCATTGATGGCATGGGCCTACCTGCATGCATTTCCGGTGTTGGGAAAAACGGAGATACGGGACATAGCCCTTCAGGCCCTCACCCAGTTGTATGAAAAACGCTTTGACGTGAAAAGGGGGCTCGCCCATGTCGAGGTGGAAGGGGAACTCGGCTTGTACGGATTATTGTCTGACCACATCCTCTTTGGGCAAGCATTGCTTGAGGCGTTTAGTGCCACAGGGCAGCCTCGGTTTTTGCAAAACGCTGAAGTTCTTGCTGAAGTCAATCAGCAATTATTGCAAGATTCCGTGAACGGGGGTTTCTTCGATCATCCAGGCACGTCCGACTCATTGGGTCTTCTGAAGTTGCCCACGAAACCGGTGACGGAAAACTTTCAAGCTGCGCTCTGGTACCTGACTCTTTTTCATCTCACGGGGAAGCCGGAATACCAATCCATTGCCGAAAGAACGTTACAGTTCATAGTGACTTCTCCGGAACCCCTCCCTGTCGCGTTGGCAGGTTTAGCCATCGATCAATGGTTTCGGATTCCCGTTCATATTGCCGTGGTGGGGGGATCCTTTGATCCAATGGCCCAAGCCTTGTTGTTAAAAGGCCGTGAGCTCTATTGCCCAGGGAAAATTGTGAGGTGGTTTGACCCCCGTGAAGGGCAACCCAAATGGGGTGAAATTGTTTTTCCCTACGATGGGCGTCCTGTGGCCTTTGTCTGCACCGATCGGATGTGTTCGGCTCCAGTCTTTCAAGCAGAGGCGATGAAAGAGAGCATTGCTGAAATGTTGGCGGTACTTAAGGAACCCGTGCATCAAAAATGAGTATTGTCCAGATAACCGGTCGTGCTTGTGTGATGGTTTTTGTAAACAGGGTGGTTTCACGAATCTTTGATTTTTGTAGAACTAAAAGGCCTAAAGGATGATCCAAAGGACCTATTGCAAGTTGGTTTCCTTGACACGTTTTTTTTATTCCTGATATATACGGAAGTGGGTGCAGTCAGACAATCATTCCACGATCAACTTTTTTCACCTGGCCGTGGTCAAGCAGGTGGGTGGTTTTTAACCTTTCAAGTTGGTAGTTTCCCTCGTCAACTCAAATTTTTTCTTAACAACTAGGAGGAAGCATCATGAGGAATCGTCAGTCTTTTACTATGTCTTTATTGATTGGTGGTATTCTGATTGCCGCGCCATTAGTGGCCCAGGCAGGCGGAACAATTAAAGGGAAAGTCACGTTTACCGGAAAAGTTCCGCCACCGAAGGAATTCGCGTTTAAAAAATTTCCCAATACGGAATTTTGCAAAAAAAATGAGAGCAAAAGTGCTGATGGAAATACTCGGTTGCTCAAGGAAGTGGAAGTGGATGGAAGCAAGGGTTTGAAAAATGCGGTCGTATCGGTTCGTGATGTTGAAGACAAGGGGTTTACCGACAAAGCCAAAAAAGAAGCTCCCCAATCGGTTGTGGCCGAATTGTGCGAATTTAAGCCGTATACGGGAATTGCCGTGAGTCTGGGGCAGTTTAAAGTGGTCAATAACGATGCCGATCCAAGCGACCCTAAATCTGCGGAAGGCGTGTTGCACAACCCGCATAGCTTCGATCAGTTGGGTGCCAAGTCCAGCACGGAGTTCAATATCGGATTAGCCAAGAAAGGCGATTCGTTGGATAAAAGTGTCAAGCTGAAAATGTCCAAAAAGGGTTCTGTGTTGCGGTTGCAATGTGATCAGCATGAGTTTATGCAAGCCTGGTATTTGCCGGTGACCAATGCCCATTACGGCGTGGCGGGCGCGGATGGTACCTTCGAAATCAAGGATGTGCCTGCTGGTAAGCACAAAGTGATGGCCTGGCATCCTATTGCCGGCCAGGTGGAAGCCGATGTGGATGTAAAGGACGGGGGAACCGTCGAAGCGAATTTCGAGATCAAATAAGTCTGGTTCCCTCGAGAATCGCTCTTCCGACAAGGGCAACTGGCCATGGGCTGGTTGCCCTTGTTTTTTGTAGTTGGCTTTGGGACTTTTCCTTTCCTGTAAGCATTTGACCTCGCAAAGTGACCCCGTTAAGATCGACATCGAAAATGATTCTTTAGTCGTATTTTGAGTTTGAGGCCCCGTGTGACACGTGAGTTGTCCCTCGCAGATATTTTCCAGATAGGTTACTACTGGGAAACCAAAATACTCCTCACTGGTGTTAAGCTTGATCTCTTTACCGCTCTCAAGGGACAGTCTCTCACGGTCACTGAGGTGGCCGATGCACTGAATCTCAGCTCCCGGGCCTTGGAGTTAGTGATGAACGCCTTAGTCGCGATGCGCGTGTTAACGAAAGAAGATAAGCTGTATGCCAATACCCCGGTCGCTGAACGATATCTGGTGCAACCGGGTTCCGATTATGTCGGCCATTTATTACTGTTGCATGACGCTGAGTGGAGTCATTGGGGACAGTTGGAACAGACCGTGAGAACCGGACGTTCACCCGTGACCCAACACGTTTTTGAAACGAATCCTGAACTGGGTGCCCATGTGCTCACGGTGTTGGATCGGATCGGGCGAGGAAGCGGGCAGGGATTGGCGGAACGGGTTCCACTTCATGGAGCCAATCGGTTGCTGGATATTGGTGGTGGGGCTGGAACCAATGCCATTGCGTTTTGCTTGGAGCATCCCGGGTTATCCGCCACGGTTTTTGATCTCCCCCAAACCCTGAATGTTGCCAGGCAACGCGTGGAAAGCGCGGGGTTAAAAGATCGTATCCATCTGCAAGGCGGTAACTTTCATGTCGATGCTTTTCAAGGGCCTTATGATATTGCGCTCATGTCAGATATCCTGCATTACCAGGATGGTCGGGCTAATGCGGCGTTAGTGGCAAAAGTGTACGGTTGCCTGAGTGAGGGAGGAAGGCTGATCATTAAAGACCGGTTTTTAGATCCCTCGAGGACGAGCCCTGCCTGGACCACAGCCTTTGCCGTCCATATTATGGTGAACACTGAATGCGGGGAGTGTTTTACGATTCAAGACAGTCAACAATGGATGGAACAAGCTGGATTTCGTATGGTCGAAGAATTAGAACCCCGTGCCATCATTCAAGGCACGAAATAAGGAAAGGCGTGGCACCCACCTATGGATGATATCGCAGTATGGCTGAGGGAACCGGGATTTTTCGGGACCCATGCGACGATCGGAGCCGACGTAAGTCAACTGATGGCGACACTCTTTACGGGGTTGTTTATCGTCGGATGGATTCAGGCCAGAAACCACAAAGCCGATCATCACCATTGGTTGATGTTCGGTGGGATGATCGCCATGCTCACCTTCTTTGTCAGTTATTATCTTTTCCGCAATCTGGGTGTTTTGGCTTTTGAAGGGAAGGAAGGGTTTGGCGGGCCTCAATGGCTATACGATAAAGTATTTGTCCCTGTGTTGACCTTACATATTCTTCTGGTGGTGATCGGCCTGATTATGGCCATTTATATGATGGTGCTGGGGTTTCGGTCGCAGGCCTTCGTGGAAGGTCAGCGGGTCTTGAAGGAAGCGATTTTGCAGACATCCGGACGACGCATTGCCACGATCCTTGGAGGTGTGACGACTGTCGTCCTTTTGTTCTTCGGGTCACGGGTGATGGCGTCTGGATTTTCCATGGGGAAATTCAGTGTGTATCTTGGCCTTATCATTCTCATTGCGATGGTGTTTGGAATTGAAATCTCTATTCAACGGATTTGGCCTAATGGGGCTAGACGGCATCGGGTACTCGGAAAATTCACCATGGTGATCTATTGTGTATTGTTTATGACCGGAACGTTTACCTATACGATGCTGTATGTCCTCTATCCGGGAAAAATTGGGTGAGCCGATCGTGCAATGTGGTTGCCAATATCCCTTGCAGGTAACAGAGATTGAGGAGTTCCCTGCCGATTCTGTGTTTGTGAAATTTCATTGCAATCACTGTAGTTTTTCAGTTGGGGTAGAAGGGGATGTTAAAGAATTGGATCTCCTGGTTCCTGGAATGGTTTGGACCGATGAGGCCTTGTATCAATTAAACCGGCTTCCCCCGTACTTGGCCCCTTTGGTTCGTGATGAAGTCGAGACCTTTGCCAACGCGCAGCGACAACGGGTTCTGACGTTTTCACGTGTGGGTGTCGCCCGCAATAAGGGTATTGTGGAGTGGAGTCCAGACGCGGAGCGTCGTTTGGGTAATGTGCCGTCTGGAATCCGGGCGATGGCCAAGACTGAGTTGGAGCGGACCGCGTTGGATCGGGGTATGTCCGAAGTGACAGTTGCACTGATGGAAGAAGTCAAAACCCGATATTTTGGAATGGCGGCAGGGCGCTCATGAGGCTGCCTTGTAACGCATTCACCAGAAAAGTCGAAATCCGGAAAACCCTTCGAAGCGAATAACGGTATGTTGCATCGACTTTCCCTACGTGTCCTTCCACAGTTGAATGCCTTAGTGACGGATCCACCTGTCCGTAAACGAAAACGGTTGGTTATGCTGGTTCCCGGTCTGGTGGCTTTTGGGATTTACCGTCTTCTTAAGCAGGTCTTGCCGCTTTCGGAGCCTTTGGTGCTACTTGGTTTTAGTGGGTGCATTTCTATGCTTGCGGCAATCTGGGCCTATCGGCAAGGCCGGGGGGGCACGCTTCAGGAATCCTTGCGTCAGGATGGTACTCAGCGATGGGTGTGGTTGGTGGGATGGATCGGCCTGGTCTATAGTATTCAATTATCTCTCCTGGTTCTGGCGATTCTTCAAGTATTTGTGGGGTACGATTTTTTACTCCACCCTGAAGGTCCGGCCATGATGGCGATTATTATTTCATGTACATCCGTGACTCGGGATGCCTTTGAAATCGGTCATGTGCAACGATTGATGCATCAAGGCGTTGTGGTGCCAACATTTCCTGATGGAGAGGCATTAAGAAAATGGATTCCCCTGGAGATAGGCGCGGTTTTGAAATGGGGAGCATTGGCCACCATCATGGGGATAGTCGGATCGTGGCTTCTGTTCCGTATAGGGTCCATCGAACTTCAGCCCATGGTTCAATCATTACTCGTCCCGGTTATTGTCGCTTCCATCGGGTTGATGGCGTTTTTCGCTGGGGAAACGCTCTATGCTCAAGATCAAAAAGAACGTAGGCCAAAAACCTGGCTGTCATCTCTTTGGTTTTGGGTGTGGCCCAGTTTGACCTTTTCTGCCACCTATTTTCTTGTGCTCATGGGGATGACCGCCTTTGTGTTCCGGGTCGAGGAAGTGTCTCAGTTGGGGTTTGTCGCGATGGCGGCCTGCACCGCGCTGTTGTTGACTGTATATACTCTCTTTCTGGGCTGGCGAAAATCCTATGAAGAACGTCTGGTAACGATTCCTGAATCCTTACAAAGCTGTCCCTTTGTGATGGGGATTCTTCAAAAATCAAAGGCCGCCGAGTCTCTTCCTTCCCTTGCTGATGCTAAAATCGGGCATGGCAATTTGGTGAATTAACTTGATACAAATTGTAAAGCCATTATTGGGCTTTCTGGTCGTCTTTCTGCTGCAGACGGGAATGGCGTTGGGCGCGGATCCCAAGTCCTTACCGTCAAATGATGGACAGCCAACTCAGGATATTTTCTACCAAACTCAGGGGTCTATTGAGGGTCCAGCTGCGGTAGAAATTATTCAGACCTACTCTTCCTACCCTCTTGTGAATAACCGGCTGATCGTCTGGTTTGTGACCCAGCAACATACTTATTTTGGCGGTTTTGTGTTAGCCCTTCCCTTGTTTAGTCTTTTACTGGAGTTTTTGGGATTCACGCGCAAGCATCAGGCTTCCCAACAGAAGTTCGACGGGTTGGCCCGTGATATTTTACGTGTGGCGTTGTTGTCGATGTCCATTACGGCCTTGTTAGGCTCTCTCATGCTTGTGACCTTTGTCACTCTATATCCTGGGTTTATGAGCTATATGGGGGCGACCTTTAAGCCGGTGATGCCGGTGTATGCCACGGTGTTTGTGAGTGAAGCCTTTCTGTTGACGCTTTATTATTACACCTGGAATTTCCTGAAAACCCCGGCGACGAAGTGGGTGCATATGACGCTTGGTATTCTTTCAAACGGAACCGGAGTGATTTTGTTGTTGTTAGCCAATTCATGGGCTTCTTTTATGATGGCCCCGTCTGGGGTCGATGCCCAAGGCCATTTTTTAGGCAATGTGTGGCATCTTCTGCACTCTCCTTTGTGGAATCCACTGAACGCTCATCGCTTTTTGGCAGATATTATGTCGGGTGGAGCCGTGGTTGTCGCCTATGCAGCGTACCGGTTTTTCATGGCAAAAACTTCAGAAGACCGGGCGTATTATGATTGGGTAGGGCATGTGTTTATTGTGGTCATGGTCTGTGCGCTTCTCCCCATGCCACTTGCCGGATATTGGCTGATGCGGGCGGTGTTTGAGTTCAGACAGCATATGGGCATTACGATGATGGGAGGGATGTTGTCGTGGCTGTTTGTGCTCCAAGCCATTATGGTCGGGGTGTTGTTTTTAGGAATTAATTATTACATCTGGCAATCCTTGGCCCGTCTTCAAGGAGGCGAACGCTATCATCCGTATTTTAAAGCCATCCTATTTGCCTTGATGGTCTGTTTTCTCGTGTGGTTTACGCCGCACACCATTGCCATGAGTGCCAGTGAGATGAAAGCCATGGGTGCTGCGCAACATCCGGTCATTGGTCAATTCGGTGTGATGTCCGCCAAGAACGGCGCGATTAACGTGATGATCTGTTTGACTGCTCTGAGCTATATTTTGTATCGGCGTGCCAATCGGGTGGTGACCGTACAGTGGGCATCAGCGGGGAATGCATTACTCCTGTTATTGTTTTTCATGGGCATTGCCAATATTGTGTGGTTGGCTATTTATGGATTCTATATACCGGCGAATGTGCGAGTCGGGCTTTCTACCCCTCAAGGGATGACGACAGCTACCGTGGTCGTGGGGGGCTTATTGCTCAATCGGTTGTTGTTGCGAGGCGCTGAAATGACCGGGCCTGTTCAGTGGGGACGAATTACTCCGCGCGGGATAGTCGCGTTGTTTGTCGTGGCTGCCGCGTTTTCATGGGTGATGGGGTTGATGGGGTATATTCGATCTGCTGGTCGATTGGAATGGCATATCTCTGAATTAATGCCGGATCGTTCCTCGTGGGCATTTACCCCTTCATTGGGATTTGCTGCGAAGATGGTCACCGTTAATATGATCGTATTCTGGTTATCGGTCTTTTTCGTATTTTGGCTCAGCCGATGGGATCAACGAGTGGTGGAGAGGCGAACGGCTGGATTGGCGCGGCCTTCTCCGGTGGTTCAGGTGCTTTCAGAAGAGGAATCAACGTAATGGCATTGTATCGTAGACAACAAAATAGAGTAGCGGGTGCCTGGCCAAACAGCCTGGCAACATTTTCGGCATGTCTGCTACTGGGCATCTTCATGATTGGGAGTCGTCCTGTTTCTGCGCAAGATGTGCCGGGCCGGGGTCCATCAGATGGCCTGATGGTTTTGGAAAATTTTGAGCATCCTGATGAAAAAGGATTTCCTCAGGGATGGGAGGCGCAACGGAGCACGGTCACAGCCCATGAAACCTACACGATTCATAAGGAGGAAGGGATTGCTTTTTTGTCCGCCAAGAGCGCCAACCAACGGGTCTATACCAAGAATATTCAGTGGGATCCGAAGAAGCACCCTGTCTTGATTTGGCGTTGGCGGATAAAGACCGTTCCCGATAGTGCTGATTTTATTGCTGCAATTTATCCTTCGTTAGATGTGGATCTGATGTTTATTCCCGTGAATACCAAATACGTGTGGAGCGCGACGCTACCGGTGGGGTCGGTCAAAGAGGGCGGCATGTTTAGCTCAACCGAAATTGTTATTCGCAGTGGGACGCAGCCCCTCGGAGAGTGGGTGGAAGAGCGTGTCAACGTGTATGAGGATTTTCTTAAGATTCATGACCATGAGCCGGCGGCCCAAGCCTGGGGCATATCTTTATTAGGAGGGCCAGGTGTGGAAGTCGATTTTGGTTCCCTTCAGGTTCAGGCTGAATGATTCCGTGTTCAATCGGGTCGTTGATGAGGAGTCATTGTGACCACATCAAAAGTTTTTGATGTCATCTTGGGCATCCTAGGATTAGGCACCGTGGGCTTTCTGATCGGGGTGTTTATGGGAGAGGGGTGGCTTCCTGTCACCTTGGCTTTAGGAACGCTTCTGGGTGCGGGGGTAGGTTTTTTAGGCGGACGAGGGTTTTTTTTGAGCATTTTTATCGGCACCATCTTGGGCGGATTGTTGGCCTTGGGGTTGGGTGGAACTGAGGCGGTGACCGTTGGTGCCGCGTCTGGTGCCGCGATGGGTGGATTCTTGGGAATTTGGATTTCAATGCTCTTGGAAACGTGGCAACAACGGAAGCAGCCTCCTTCTGAACCGGCGGTGGAAGCCCCTGGCAACAACTCTCGGGCGTAATCAATCTGGAGCATGGTGATGGATGGATCGAAGCGAGGGATAAGGTAGGCATGGAAAATCGAGGTGTCTTGATTGGAGCCATTCTGTTTGTCTTCGGCTCGTTTATTATGATGATCGTGATGCTGTTGTATGAGACCTATAAAGGGAAAAAAGAGTTGGAAGCCTTATCGGCTGGCCAACCTGCAAAAGTCCGTGTGCTGCAGCCGATGCCCACGCAGGATTTTTCTATGTATAAAACACTGATCGGCGATGATAATCGGAAAATGGTGGAAATTCCTGAAGGGCCATTTACGATGGGGATTGGAGATGGGGACCCCGATGAGGGGCCTCCGCATCCGGTGTACCTCAAAACCTTTTACATCGATCTCAAAGAAGTGACACAGGCGGACTATGAGCGTTATCTCAGCATGACGAAACGGGATAGGCCTAAAGTTCCGGTCTTTGAAGATGATGTTGCCAAGTTAGTCGGTCAGGATTATCCGGTTATTGCGGTGACGTGGAATGATGCGTTTGGGTATTGTCGGTGGGCGGGCAAGCGGTTGCCTACCGAAGCAGAGTGGGAAAAATCTGCACGTGGAGAAGGGAAGCGGCGGTATCCTTGGGGTGATAAGTTTGACTATCAATTTGCCAATGTAGACGGGGAGGAAGATGGCTTTCGGTATTTAGCCCCCGTGGGATCATTTGAAGTGGGGAGAAGTCCGTTCGGGTTATATGATGCAACCGGCAATGTGGCTGAGTGGGTCATGGATAATTATTCCGCTGAATACTATCAACAAGCGCCGTATCGTGATCCCCCTGGTCCGAAAGACGATGATGTGTATAAAGTTATTCGTGGAGGGTCATGGCGGGAGTCTCGTCTAGGTGCCAGGGTCACCAAGCGTTTTTCAGCGAAGATGTGGAGGACCGATGCGAGCGTCGGCTTCCGGTGCGCAAAGGATCCTCCGGCTGAGATTCCTCAGTCCTCGTAGGCGATAACCAGACGCCTTGCCAGTGAGAGCGCCCATGCTTTCTCCGTATAGGAAGGAATGAAGGTTCAGAGATAGGAAACATGGAAAGTCGCTTTAAACTGATTTTTCTGGTTGCGGTCTTGTTCATGACCGGCCTGCCGGTGTTGGGAATTTTGAGAGGAACCGACCCGCCCCCGACTCTTCCGGAGGAAAAACCTCAAGCACTGCCTCCTTCCTCATTATTGGAGCCGTCAAGAAACAGCGAGTCGCAAGGGCCTGGGATCAGGGAAGAGATGGTTGAAGTTCCTGCAGGGGAATTTATTCTTGGTAGCGATCAAGGTGGATTCAATGAAAAGCCCGCTCATGCGGCTTATCTAGGGACGTATTGGATCGATCGGTATGAAGTCACCTACCAGCAGTATATGGAATTTGTTGAGGCAACCGGGCATCGTCAGCCTGGCCCGCCCTCTCGGTATGCCAGGAAACTCGAAGCGCTACGAGGGCTTCATCAGCCGGTCACCTATGTGTCATGGAGCGATGCGAATGAATATTGTCGATGGAATGGCAAGCGTCTTCCTACCGAAAAAGAATGGGAAAAAGCCATGCGAGGGACGGATGGGCGCACCTGGCCGTGGGGAGAGGGCCTGGCAGGCCATCCGGCCAATTTCGCGGGAGAGGCTGACGGTTTTTTGGTGACAGCTCCTGTTGGATCATTTCAACTTGACCAAAGTGTGTTTGGTGTATATGACGGTGCGGGTAACGTCATGGAATGGACGGATGATTGGTATGTTGAGGATCTGTACAGTCAAGAAAAAACAATTTCGAAGGCGAGTGATCATCCCCCCTCAACATATAAAACGATGAGGGGCAGCGGGTATACGAGCCAGGGTGTTGATCTTCGAATCACCAATAGAAGTTTTATGGTGCCGGACTTTCGGGATGAGACAATTGGTTTTAGGTGTGCCCGTTCAAATTAAGCCAAAAAATCCGAGATTTTTTGTGGGAAATGCAGAGGCAAAAATTAAAGAAAATCAAAATAGTAGAGGATGAGAAAGACCGCCAAGAGAATATTGACAACCATTCCGGCCAAAACTATAATGTCGAACACTTTTGCATTTGTACGCATGAGAAATCCCTCTTTTTACATAATCAATGAACGTCTGAATACCACGAAAAAATAGATTCTGTCAATAAAGTTAATTAGGGTAAATTATCTAAATTAAACTAAGGATTAAGCGGAGGGAGGGTTTGAGATGGCTGATTCGACGACGGTCGTGCGAGAGTCAACGGAATTAGAGGTCAAAATAGGCAAAGCCATATTTTATCTGACCTGCGCAGTGAGTATGTGGTTTTTCTATTGGTTTGCGGGCATTCAGTGCCCCTGCTGATTGGCATGACTTCCAAAAAGACAATCTTTTATTTAATACTTTTAGACCCAAGGAGGAGCGCATGCAGACGATTCTGTATGTCATAGTTTCACTAGTTATCTGTTTTGTGTATTTCCAAACATTGGATTATATCTTAATGGATGCCCAGGGCCTCGATTATTTCTATATGTTCCGTTAAGAGGTTAAAGGTTGATGAATTTTTGTTCGACGATTTTAATGGAAAATTAATGGTTATAAACACAACACGTTTTCAAAGGAGGTAGGTCAATGGGTCGCCTGTTCATTCAAATGACCCGGGGGAAGAAAAAGTTGTTTGCCGCAATGGCCTTGATGGTGATGGGTGGGCTGCTTTTGCTGCCCATATTCCTGTCTGTGACGGCTGTGGCGAGTGGGGGAGGGGCTCCAGCCGGTGGACCTCCTGCTGACGTGGTTGCCGCACAAAAGGAGGGAGCAGAGGGTGAGGAGAAAAAAGTTGAAATGGGTCGTGATGTCTATTACAAGACTGAAGGGCCTGCCATTGGAATGCCAGCACCCATAACGGCCGACAACGAAACTTTTTATCCTCGGTACAACTTCGAAAGTCGTGTCCTCCTTTGGGTGGCTAATCAGCAGCATTTGTACTATGGGAGTTTCGTGTTGGCCGTGCCAATCTTCTGCATGTGTATTGAGTTCGCCGGGATGGTCAGCAAGGATAAAGCGATGGCCAAAAAATATGATCAATTGGCTTACGACTTTATCAAGATTAGTTTGACCGCGTATTCACTTACGGCCATTTTGGGTGGAATTCTCATTTTCACCTTTCTGACACTCTACCCCGCATTCTTCGGTTATCTCTCCGGTATTTTCCGTCCCGTCATGCATATTTATGCTCTTATGTTCGTGGCGGAGAGTGGAACGCTCTACATCTATTATTATGGATGGGACAAAATGAGGGAAGGGGTCATGAAGTGGGTCCATCTCAGTATGTCCGTAATCCTCAATGTGATTGGGACTGTCCTGATGTTTCTCGCTAATTCATGGATCGGCTTTATGATGTCGCCAGCCGGTGTAGATGAGCAAGGACGATATCTCGGAAATATCTGGCATGTGTTGCATACGGCGCTTTGGAATCCATTGAATGTCCACAGAATTTTGGGAAATATGGCTTTCGGTGGTGGTGTGGTGGCTGCTTATGCCGCATACCGATTCCTTTCCTCAAAAACGGACGAAGAGCGGGCCCACTATGACTGGATGGGCTACATCGCCATGAGTCTGGGTGTGGCATTTCTGATTCCCCTTCCATTTGCGGGATATTGGCTCATGCGTGAGGTATACGCGTACAGACAGCAGATGGGGATTACATTGATGGGTGGTCTGTTGGCGTGGTTATTTATTATTCAGGCCACAATGATTGGGATTCTATTCCTGACCACAAATTACTACCTGTGGCAAGCCCTTGGGCGAATGACGGGTGGGGAGAGATTCCAAAAATACATAAAATATTTGGTGTTCATTTTGGTTTGCGGTTTGTTGGTTTTTATTACCCCGCATACCATTGTGATGACCCCAGCTGAATTGAAAGCCATGGGTGGTCAGCAGCACCCGGTTTTGGGGAATTATGGTGTGATGTCGGCCAAGAATGGCGGCATTAACGCCATTATTATGACAACTATTTTAAGCTTTATTTGGTACCAGCGCGGGAATCGGGTGCCAACCGTTAGTTGGGCAAAATTCGGGAATATTTTTATGGGATGTTTCTTTGTCATAGGCCAATTAAATAATATCTGGTTGGCCTGCTACGGGTATTTCATCCCAGCGAATGTCCGTATCGGATTATCGGTTCCGCAGGTGGCAGGCACCTTGTCCTGCCTTCTTTTGATGACTCCGCTAAATTTAGCAATGTTAAAAGGGGCGAGACCGCTAGGACCAATTCAATGGGGTAAAATTGCCCCTCGTTCACAATATGCATTAATTATGTTGGCAACAGCATTCACGTGGATGATGGGTTTAATGGGTTATATCAGGTCTTCAGTGAGGTTGTTCTGGCATGTAAACGAGGTCATGCGGGATAATTCACCCTGGGCGTATACCCACACAATTGGATTCGCGGCAAACGTCATTTCTTTTAACGTACTGTTTTTCTGGATAAGCATTATGTTTGTGTTTTGGTTGGGAACCCTTGGCGCCAAGAAAGTGCCGGTTCCATCAACAGCAGGGCAGCCAGTTCCGTCTCCTCAGCCTGCAACTGGTCATTAAACTAGGAAGACAATTACAAACAATCATGGGGCTGCGGTGGGCAGCCCCTCATGTGGAGGATTGAACTGTGGTTGAGTTAATGGGACGGGCAATAGGAATGGGATGGCCGGTATTGCTAATGCTGGTTGGGCTATTATTGTATTTTCAAGCCTCTATTTCTGATCCGGTAAAAAAGAAACGTGCGAGTTTTCAGACATTAATCGGAATTCTTTGTGCGTTCTTAGCGTTTATGGCTATTTCAAATTACGCCCATAATTTTCATGGGGAAAGCCGATTGCTGCCGGTTTCTCTGGTGATGATCACCGTAATGTCTTTCATTATGGGGCTCTATTTCCCGAACATTAGCGCCCTCATGAAGATTGGGGGGTTCATGTTTTTTGTGGCAGCCGCACTTTCCGGATATGGAAATTGGTTGCCGCAGGTTGAGGGAGGATTTCCCCCTCCAGTCGTGAAGTTGGATTTTCAAAGTATGTCAGCCCAGCAGTTAGGTGATGAGGGAGAAAAAATTATTTTCGGAGGAATTGGGCAAAGTAAAACTCAGGGAGCCATTGGGAAGGGGCAATGCCCGTTATGCCATGGATTCCAGCAAGGGTTTTTAAGTGAACGGGCGCCGAATCTCTATGGCATTCCTGACAGGTCGCCAGAGCGATTGAAGGAGCCGAATTATCATATGAATGATGCAGCAGCCCGTCCCTCTGAGCAAAAGGAAGCATTTGCAGGTTCTGGGACTGCCACAAACGGCCAAGAATATATCGCTGAATCACATTCATGCCCAAGTTGTTATGTGGTGCCAGGGTTTGGCGTTAAGGGTTCGAACGATACGGTAAGCCCCATGCCTAAAATTCATAAACCACCAATATCATTGACATTGGGTGAATTGGCTGCTGTGGATACCTGGATGTATACAAGGGAAGGTAAGGAAGCCCCAACATATGATGAAATAGTGGCTTCCTATGAAAAGTTTATTCCGGAAGCAGATCGTCCGGCTGAAGGTGGAGAAGAAGAGAAGGGCGGTGCAGGGGGAAATATTTTGGCGGACGGGAGCGAGCCACATGATAAGCTCTTTATGAAGGCCGGATGTCCCGCCTGTCATACTATCCCTGGGATTGAAGGGGCTACTGGAAAAGTTGGGCCACTCCTCATGGAGGGATCGAATGCTCCGGAGCGCATAAAAGATCCAAATTATAAGGGTAAAGCTAAATCGCCAAAGGAATACATCACGGAATCGATTTTAAATCCAAGTGCATATGTGGTAAAGGACTTCCCGGATAATCAAATGCCAAAAGATTTTGGCGTAAGATTGACCGGAGGGGCCCTGAATAAAATCGTGGACTACCTGGCGCAATTAAAAGAAGGCCAGCCTTTACCTCCAAAAGAATAAGGAAAATCAAAAATTAAGGGTTAACCCTTTATAAGGAGTAAAGAAGAATGACGTGGCTAAAACTAGTCGAAGGCTACATGCCGATGCAGATGATATCCGAATTGGCCATCTGCATATTGGTCTTCTCCATTATTAATTACTCGCTCAAAAAGGCGGGAATGGGTTTGCCGAAATTTTGGGCCGGTATTTTTGTCTGGGCGTTTGTTAATTTGTTCTATCTGAAGTATCGAATTTATCCACCCATTCCATTTAGCGTGCGGGCCATTTATGGCACTGTCTCGGCTTGCGGTATTTTTATGTGGGTCTCAGGTTCTCAGCCGGAGTGGGAAGAATTCAAGCGCCCCATCATTAACGTGTTGGATGCTAAGACGGGATTCACTAAGGCCTTGCGAATGGCCCTGTTGATCCTATTGCCGATCGGTCTATGGGGATTCGCCTACAATTCATTCCTGCCAAGTTTTGATGAACCGATTGAATTGCGGACGGTGCATCCTGCCCCACCAGCAACCACGAAAGTTCACGGCAAAACCTATGTATTGCAGACCGCTGCTAACCCTTACCGGATTAATCCCGAGGGAAAATATGATCAGGCCTATAGCAATGCTCATATTGTGGACCAATCTATGGGTCGTTTAATGAAAGATGTGAAAAGCGCGGAAGATAATCCCTGGGATCCAAATGCCAAGGGTTATATCAAGCATGTACGGGAAGGTGGAGAGATATTTTTTCAAAATTGCCACTTCTGTCATGGGGATAATTTAAATGGCCGTGGCCTCTGGGCCTTTGCCTTCAATCCCATTCCTGCAAATTTTACAGATGCGGGAACTATTGCTCAGCTACAGGAAACATTCGTGTTCTGGCGGGTAGCTAAAGGGGGAATCGGGCTCCCTGGAGAAGGTTTCCCCTGGGCGTCGGTCATGCCTCCCTGGGAACAGCATTTATCGGTAGATGAAATTTGGAAAGTCATCATGTTTGAATACTGGCACACCGGGTATTACCCGCGGACCTGGGAATAGGGAGGACGCGGATATGCATGAAATTCAATCTGATACTGGAAATTTTGAAAAGAGGATGGTTATGAACGAAAAGAAACCGGCCGAATACGGTAGGCATGGGCTCGGCGCCTGGCTCCTCAGTTTAAGCCTCTTGATTGGTGGAATGGGTGTGGCTACCACTTCCCAAGCTGAGATGGCAGAAGGGTTTGCCGAAGGAAGTCGCCCGGCTCCACCATCTGCTGAACAGGTTGAAGCAGGAAAGCGGGTATATTTTACAAAATGTGTCTGGTGCCATGGTGTGAACGGATCAGGGGATGGACCGGGAGCAGACCGTTTGTGGCCTCGCCCGCGTAATTTCAATGCGGGGACGTTTAAAATCCGTCATACAGCCAGCGGGGAATTACCGCTTATTGATGTGGACCTGTTCCAAACCGTGACTCATGGCTTGCCAGGTTCCGCTATGCCTTCCTGGGAAGGTATTTTGACCGAAGAGCAACGCAAGGATGTCTTGGCTTTTGTGACGACAGAATTGGTCAAGGATCGTAGTTGGCAGGATACGGAATTTGAAGAATTTCATGTTTTGCAACTTGAAAAAATTCAACCGGTTCCCCCTTCGGCGGAATCGGTTAAGCGTGGTTCAGAGTTGGTAAAAGAAATGAAATGTATTGAGTGCCACGGCCTGGAAGGTCGAGGAGATGGGAATGCTTTTAACCTTAAGGATGACTGGGGTTTTTCCATTCAACCGGCGGACTGGCACAAATGCTGGAATTTCAGGGGCAGTCGTCAGGATGCCTACAATGTTAAAAATATTTTTAGAACTTTCTCCACAGGAGTAAGTGGAACTCCGATGCCATCATTTGCCGACAACACCACAGTTGAAGATCGCTGGCATATTGCCAATTACGTGAATCATCTGTGTGAACGGGATAAGGACGTTGATATTGCCGGTGGAAACGTGACCGATGAGATCGCGAAATCTTTACTGGAAGCCAAGCCAAGGGGAATTGATCCTTTAACAGATAAACCAAAGATCAATTTCGTGGTTCCTTCAAAGTTTGTTGAGGGGGAACTCCCGGCTGATGAACATGACCCACGATGGAATCTTATCGAACGCCGGATCGTCGCCATGGGTGGGCAAATTACCCATAAGCCGCGCAACTTTGTTAACCGGATTGACGATGTCTGGGTTCAATCCCTTTATAATGAAACCCATATTGCGTTCATGTTCCGCTGGGATGATCGTACCAAGAGTGTGCAAAAAGACAGTGTTGACTGGGAACCCTATGAAGTTAATCTTGGAGATTATGGAATAGAAGAGCAGCCACCAGGAGGTTCAAAATTCGATGATGATCCGACTCACCCGGACTCGATTGCTGCTAAGCAAACGTCTTATCAAGTGTTTAATGACGGGATTGCTTTCCAATTCCCCATAAAATGGCAGGAATTACCAGCCCCACGGAAGCCACGTTATTTCTGGGGAGATGAGTCTTTCCCCGTTGATATCACAAAGTGGACGGCCGATGGCAACCTGAAGGCTTATCAAGGCACGGGTTGGGATATGGACTTTGAGGACCGTGATGATTTCACGGAACAGCTGAAAGTGGTGAAGGCTGAGTGGCAAAATGGCCGATGGACGGTGATCATTACTCGCCCGCTTAAGGGTGATTATGAAGAAGATACGTACATTGAGCTGGGTAAATATATTCCCATCAATTTCTTTGCCTGGGATGGACACAATGGGGATGTGGGACGAAAGATGGCGGTCTCTGCATTTTATTACCTTGTGTTGGAACCACCAATTCCTAAAGAAACGTATATCTATCCTACAGTGGCGGCCATTGGGTTGGTCATCGTGGAAGGGTGGATCTTGACCCGTCGTGCCAATCGGCGCAAAGGCAAATCCTTATAATGATGTAAAAATCGGAATCCTCCGAATTGCAAATCAAAGGGGGTGGGCAACCACCCCCTTTTTTTTTATGGCAACACTTCAAAAAATAAAAACAATTACCGGGGTGGTCTTAGGTGGTGGTCAAAGCCGGCGAATGGGGCAGGATAAACGAATTCTGGAATGGGAGGGGATGAAGTTCCTGGATAAAGTCTGTCTGACCATGGGTGAGTTATTCGACGAGGTGTTGCTGGTGACTGCCACGGAAGATTACGCTTGTGGCCATCTCCCTGTTCGATTAGTGACTGATGCTATTCCCCAAAAGGGATCTTTGGGTGGGTTGTTCACCGGGCTCAAGGAGGCCTCAGCCCCCTTTGTGTTTGTGGTGGCGTGTGATATGCCATTTTTAAATCCTTTGGCCATTTCACGGCTCTGCGCACTTCCCGAAGGCGATGTGGTCATGGTCAAACTTTCTACCGGGTTTCAGCCCCTTCATGGACGGTATTCCAAACGGTGCTATCCCGTCATGGAACAGATGATTCAGGAAGGAAACCTTCGGATTCAAAGTCTGGTCAATCATTCATCCCTCTCTGTCCAAATTATTGAGGAATCAATGTTCAAGGACATTGATCCGTATTGTTATTCTTTTTTGAATATAAATACCCCCTCTGATTTGGAATGTGCCCGAAAGGCCGCTTCCCGTTTGAAATAATATTCATGCCTGTTTCTGCTCCATTCTTGTTGGTTTTTCATCCGGGAGCTTTGGGTGACGGGTTGCTGGCCCTGCCTGCTCTTCGAGTTTTGCGGGCCAAGTTTCCTGGACATCGCATGATCTGGTTTGGCCATAAGGAGTTAGGCGATGTGTTTGTGGATGCCCGTGAGGTTCATCAGTCCTATTCTTTCGATAGCTTGAATTTTTTAGCGTATGAAGGAACTAAAGGTTTTTGCCAAGGGCTATTCTCATCGTTATTCAATCGTTGTGAAAGGGCTGTCGGATGGATGGAGGACTCAGATGGGATATGGCGAAGTTGGTTTAAAGCCGTTGGAATTAATAACCTTATTCTTCGCTCGCCTCATGATCCGTCTTTATTCCAGGATCATATGGCTGATCGTTATGTTGAGACACTCCAACCGTGGTTCAACACGCAACAGGCATTCAACCAATTAGAAAAGAATTTTCACGATGAGCGACTCCTGGTATTCCGCCAATCACCAATAATGGGGCAATCTTCTTCAACGGAGCGACTTATTATTCTTCATCCTGGAAGTGGAAGTATTCACAAATGTGCCCCTCCGGCTTTATGGGCGAATATGGTCAATGGTCTGATGGCTCAACCACATCGGAGAGTTTGCCTTGTGGGAGGACCCGCAGACACAGACTCTCTGCGAAAAGTACAAGGGTTGTTAAATGATCTTAACCTCACTATCTTTGAGGGATTGGATTTGCTTTCGGTAGGGCAACATCTGCAACAGGCCCACTTGTTTATTGGACATGATTCCGGGCTTTCACATTTGGCGACCTGTTTGGCTGTTCCCTCTATCTTGCTGTTCGGTCCCACCGATCCAGCCAAGTGGGCGCCACGGGGGAAATCTGTCGCGGTGCTGCGAAGTGCCTGTCATTGCGTGGGGAAGGAGTCCATTGAGCAATGTTTGGACAAACGTTGTTTTGGCATTCCCATGAATGAGGTCATGGTAAAAGCGGAAGAATTATTGTGTGGAATGAATACTTCCGTGCCCCGTGCGTCTTTAAGGGGTGTTGATGAATCTCCCCATGTGCCTTGCCTTGGCTAGAATGCTGTGTTACATTCGCCGCGGCTTTAAAAAACCCATATATTCTGCATAGATAGGATGATTTAGGGTGGAGGCACTTCTCCAGAATCAAGTTATTGAAGCAATATCCGTCGCCTTGGGCAAGGTGAAAGAATCTGGAGAACTGAGTATTGCCACGATTCCTAGCATTTTTGTGGAGCCTCCCAAACGACCGGAATGGGGAGACTTTTCTTCTAATGTTGCAATGACGTTGGCCTCACAAGTTCGGCAATCGCCTCTGAAGGTGGCCGGCGTTCTGGCAACAGGGCTTCGTGCGCAGTTTCCAGAATTGTTCGTTCGTGTTGATGTCGCCCCGCCGGGATTTTTGAACCTGACGCTCCATCCCATTCGGTGGATGCAGGTCTTACAGACTATCCAGGACAACGGATCTTCGTTTGGCGTCAGCTCCATTGGAAAAGGGAAGCGTATTTTACTGGAGTTCGTGAGTGCGAATCCTACCGGGCCGTTGCATGTGGGACATGGACGTGGGGCTGCACTGGGACAGGCCATCGCGACGCTCTTAGAAGCTGTGGGATTCACGGTCTCCCGCGAATATTACATTAATGATGCCGGTCGCCAATTGCAGTTATTGGGTCGTTCCGTCTACGCCCGCTATCGTGAGCATTGTGGAGAATCTTCAACGTTTCCCGAGGATGGGTATCATGGAGACTATATAAAAACTGTGGCTGAATCTGTTGCGAGGACTCATGGGCGTGCCTTACTGGATAGCCCATCCGATGTGGCCGAAACACGCTGCGCTCAATTGGCCAGCCAGATTCTCTTGGATCGTATCAAGGAGGATCTAGTCACATTTGGAGTAGATTTTGAAACGTGGTTTAGTGAGACATCCCTTCATAGCAAGGGGCTCATTCAACAGGCGTTGGACGAACTCCGGCAGAAGGGGCTTTTAACACAAGAGGAAGGAGCCTGGTGGTTTCGCTCCTCTCAATTTGGAGATGAAAAGGATCGCGTGGTTCAAAAACAGGATGGGAGCTACACCTATTTAGCTGCGGATATCGCCTACCATCGACAAAAATTGGAACGGGGCTTTGATACATTGATTAATATTTGGGGTGCCGACCACCATGGATATATCCCACGGATGGAGGCCACGGTTCAAGCGTTTGGCTATGCCAAGGAGACCTTGCGGATTGTTCTTGTGCAAATGGTCAGTCTGCTGCGCGGCGGGGAAAAAGTTGAGATGTCGAAGCGGGCCGGCGAGTTTGTGACCTTACGAGAGGTTCTCGAAGAGGTTGGTTCCGATGCCGCCAAGTTCTTCTTCTTAATGAGACGGGCTGATACACACTTGGATTTTGATTTGGAATTGGCCAAGCAACAGTCTTCGGACAATCCCGTCTATTATGTCCAGTATGCGCATGCCCGTTTGGCCAGCCTGTTTCGAGTGGCTCAGGAGCGGCAGGTGAACCTTCCGGCTATTCAGGATGTTGAGCAGACCTTGTTGGTACAGGATGAAGAATTAGGGCTTATCAAAACCCTGTCCCAGTATCCATTCGTTGTCGAAGTCAGTGCAACCGCCTTGGAGCCTCATCGATTAACGTTTTACCTCCAAGAGCTTGCTGCGCAATTGCATGCCTACTACAACAAAAACCGCGTTCTCCCATCTGTGGAATCTGTCGGCAAAACTGGGGATGCAGGCCGTAGCAATGAATTGGAGTCGAATGGGAAAGCTTCAGAATTGGAGCAGGAACACGCTTATGAATGTATCCAACCCGCTCTGACGGCAGCTCGTTTGGCGCTGCTTCGTCAGGTGCAGACGGTCATTTGCAATGGACTGACTCTCCTGGGAATTTCGGCGCCGGAGAAAATGTAAAGAACGTTAAGGCCCAATGGTAGCGTGTCACAATGTCTGAAGATCCATCTATCCCCCAGTCAGCCCCGAACCGTTTTGATGTCCTTCATGCTTCGCCATCGGCCTGCGCGCGGGTTGGACTGTTATCCACCTCCCATGGGGAGATTGAAACTCCGGCTTTTATGCCGGTTGGCTCGCAGGGGACGGTCAAGGGGTTGGATCCGAAAGAAGTCCGAGAATGCGGGTTTGATATGATTTTGGCCAATGCGTATCACCTGTTTCTACGACCTGGCCATGAACTGATTGAATCACATGGGGGGCTGCATGCCTTTATGCAATGGCCTGGGGCTATTTTGACCGATAGTGGCGGCTATCAGATGGTGAGCTTGGCAGATCTCTGTGAGGTGACGGAGGAGGGAGTCGGCTTTCGTTCTCATATCGATGGCGAGTGGCATTTACTCTCACCTGAAAAAAGCATCGCCATTCAAGTGGCTCTCGGATCGGATATCATGATGGTTCTCGACCATTGTCCTACCTTTCCCTGTACTGAACCACAAGCTCGTGAGGCCGTTCAGCGAACGACCAGGTGGGCCAAGCGATGTGCTGTGGTGTCGAGAAAAGCGCATCAGTGGCTTTTTGGGATTGTCCAGGGTGGGGTGTTTTCTCAGTTGAGAGAAGAGTCGACTCAAGAATTGGTCAACTTGAATATGGATGGATATGCTTTGGGTGGATTATCCCTGGGAGAAGAAAAGCCTGCGATGTTGAGCATGATTGAGACGGTAGTTGATCAGCTTCCATCTAGTCGTCCTCGCTATTTAATGGGGGTCGGGCTTCCTGAAGATATTGTGGAAGGGGTGGCCCGGGGCCTGGATTTATTTGACTGCGTGATACCGACCCGGCACGGACGAACCGGCTGGCTGTTTACCTCGACTGGGAAGGTGTTGATCAAACAGGCTCGCTATGCCCGGGATCCCAATCCTCTTGATGCCAAGTGCGAGTGCCCCGTGTGTCAACGGTTTTCCCGGGCCTATTTGAGGCACTTATTCTTGTCTCATGAAATGTTGGGTGTACGCCTGAATACGATACATAATCTCTGGTATTATGGCTCGCTCATGAAGGAGTTACGCCACGCGATCAGAGAAAATCAGTTCGAGGCCTATCGGAAAGAATTTTACCGTCGACGCGAATGTGATGCGAGTGAGTCGCTCATTCAGGAAGTGACGACCTGATTGAAACAATTTGGCAGATGCGTTTTAAAACTGAGGTACCTATGAATTTAGATTCTTACGCCTGGGCTCAAGCCGGGGGCTCCGGTCCCGATTCCTCGGCGGGGTTATTGTCGCTTATCCCCTTTCTGCTGATTTTTGTGGTGTTTTATTTTTTGCTCATTTTGCCGCAGCAGCGTCGGCAAAAAAAACAACGGGAATTGCTGGATGGCCTGAAAAAGGGCGATAAGGTGATTACATCGTCTGGAATTTGGGGGACGGTCACCAATTTGGATAAGGAGACGGCCACGCTACAAGTTGCGGACAATACAAAAATTCGGTTGCAACGTGATCATATCGCGAGCATCCGCACGACAAATGAATCATGATGTATCAAGGGGTTAATGAATGAAAAAGCTTCGTGGAAGGTTCCTTCTCCTTCTCCTGGTCACGGTGGTGTCTGTCATTCTGGCTCTTCCTTCGTTCCCAGGGCTGTACCAGTCGTTGCCCGATGGCGTGAAACGGGTGTTGAGCCATCGCGGACTTTCTTTGGGTCTAGACCTTCAGGGCGGAATCCATCTGGTGTTGGAAGTGGAAGAGGAGCGGGCGGTCGAGATTGCTGTTGATCGGACACGGAAGGCGGTAGACGATCTGCTGAAGGAAAAGGCGATGGCCGTTGATGGTGTCAGACGTGAGGGGGCGACCACGATTGCCATTACTCTTCAGAAGGAAGCTGATGGCGAAGAAGTTCGAAAGCTTCTTGATGAAGCTTTTCCGAATTTTGTGTCGCAACCTCCATCGGGGACTCGTTTGGTGTACGACCTCCGCTCTACCGAGGTGGAACGGGTTAAAACCTCAGCCATCAATCAGGCACTTGAGACACTCAGAAACCGTATTGATCAATTTGGCGTGGCTGAACCCCTGATTCAGCGGTTGGGGGTCAATCAAATTGCGATTCAATTGCCGGGGGTCAAAGACCCTCAACGAGCCAAAGATCTCATTCAAGAAACGGCATTGTTAGAATTTAAATTGTTGGAGGAGTCAAAGGTTGCGTTGGATTTGCCTCCACAAGTGGAAAAAGGCCAAGAAGAAAAAGTCCGGAAAGAGCTGGAAGGCAAAGTTCCTGAAGGAGCAGAAATCTTATTTGAGTCCGCGGTCTCCGAACCCGATGGGCGGGCCTATAGCATTCCGTATCTTGTGAAAATAGATTCGGCTCTCACCGGCGATGTGCTGCAAGATGCGCGCGTGACCATTGGGGATTTTAATGAGCCAATCGTCAGTATTACCTTTGACAGCAAAGGGGCACGGGAATTTGATTTGCTGACGGCTGCCAATATCGGCAAGCGGATGGCTGTGGTGTTGGATGGGAAGGTGTATTCTGCGCCGGTTATTCGAGATCGGATTAGCGGTGGCCGTGCGGTCATTGAAGGCACTTTTACCACGGCAGAGGCGAATGATCTGGCCGTGGTGCTCCGAGCGGGTGCGCTCCCGGCTCCTTTAAAAACTCTGCAGGACTTAACTGTTGGCCCTTCTCTCGGCCAGGATTCAATTGACAAGGGTTTACGAACGACCATCATCGCCGGGTCGCTGGTCTTGATCTTTATGATTGTGTATTACCGGCTCTCCGGCTTCATTGCCAATATGGCCGTCTTTCTCAATTTAATTTGTTTACTGGGAGCTTTATCCGGGCTTAATGCCACCTTAACCTTACCGGGTATTGCCGGAATTATTTTAACCATTGGCATGGGAGTCGATTCCAATGTGCTGATTTTCGAGCGAATCAGGGAGGAACTCCGCCAGGGGCGTCCGGTTCGTTTGGCAGTGGATAGTGGCTATGACAAAGCCTTCTTGACGATTGTGGATTCTCATGTCACCACCCTGATCACCGGGTTGGCGCTGTTTTTATTTGGAACCGGTCCCATTAAAGGGTTTGCGGTGACCTTGTGTTTGGGAATTGCCATTAATTTGTTTACCGCGTTAGTCGGGACCAAGGTGGTGTTTGATTTTATGAACCGCCGGAAATTGGACTCACTCAGTATCTAATGTGTTCTCTTTTGTGATTCGTTGTTGGCCAAGATGGCTCTCTTGGCTGTTTGAGAATTAGAAATGCGGTCTTTTCGAATACGGAGATTTCTTAATGCAGGCAGTCAGCGCACGTTCATGGGTATGAGTTATTCTTTGTGGAGGAGCACTGTTTGGCTATGATGGAAATTCTGGGGAAAACGGATATTGATTTTATGGGGAAACGGAATATTGCCTTGACGGTATCAGGGATTCTGGTTTTTGTAGGGATTGTGGCCATTGTGGGGATTCTGGTGGGATGGGCTAATTTAGGGATCGACTTTGCCGGAGGAACGGCGGTCCAGCTCAAGTTTGATAAGCCGCTATTAATTGCTGACGCCAGGAAGGCCTTAGATACCCATGGATTAGGAGCCGCAGAACTTCAGGAGTTTCCCCAGGATCAGAAGCTCTTGATTCGCGTGAAAACCGAAACTACCATCGAACAGGAAGTCAGTAAAAATATTATTCAGGCATTTCAAACGGAGTTTCCTGATCATGGGTTTGTCGTGGACTCCAGCACCTCTATCGGCCCCACGATCGGGAAAAAACTTCAGAAAGATGCCCTTATTGCGGTCGTCCTTTCCCTGGTAGGTATTATTCTTTATGTGGCCGTCCGATTTGAGTTTCGTTTTGGGGTAGCTGCGGCCATTGCGACGTTTCATGATGTCCTCGTGGTCTTGGGAATTTATTTTTTGTTGAATAAGGAAATTACCTTGTTGGTGGTCACAGCGCTCTTGACCCTGGCCGGCTATTCTTTGACTGATACGGTGATTGTGTTTGACCGGATTCGGGAAAATATCCGTCAGAGGAGGCGTGAAACTGTTACGACGATTATCAATAACGGGATTAATCAGGTATTAAGCCGGACGTTGATTACGACGCTGACAGTTGTTTTGGTGTTGGTGCCATTGACCATTTGGGGAGGAGAGGTGTTGCACGATTTTTCTTTGGCCTTACTGTTGGGGGTCATCGTTGGGACCTATTCCTCAATTTTTGTGGCCAGTCCGCTCCTCTTACTTTGGCCTGGTGCAGAGGGCAAACTATTAAGCCGAGGTAAATAGTACGCCCTGTTACCGTTTCTTGACATCGAGGAAAAAGGAGTACCAAAATGTAAATATACATTGGAGTTATGAGTTCTTTATGATTTTTGTGATGTTACCAAAGTGAAACGCTTTGGGTTTCCCCTCCAACTCAAGGGCAAGACAATTCTGGCTATGGTGCTGGTTGGTCTTCTGCCCCTTGTCCTTTCTCTCCTCCTCACATATTTCGAAGAAAAACGGGCTCTTAGGGAAGCTGCGGGTATTACCATGAAGGGGATTGCGGTGGAAGTGGCCCGTAAAGTGGAGACCCAGATTATTCGAGGGATCAATGAAGCTCAGCAGCTGGCCACCATTCCTTTTATTCGGAGTGCCGTCATCAACTCTAACCGGAGTTATACGGATAAAAACGCAGACGAAATTCAGGCCCTCATTCAGGAGTGGCAGGAAAACTGGCGATTACAATCCAGTCAGGATGAGTTCCCCGTCTTTATTAATAAATATGCTACTGACTATCTAATTCAATGGCATGCCATTCGGAAATCTGATTATCTCGCGATTGTCGTGGTGGATACGCAAGGAGCGTTGGTGTTGAGTTCCTTCCCACAAGTGAATTTCTTTCATGGAAACAGTCTCTGGTGGGAGGCGGTCGTCCAACGCCACGAGGCCCAGGCGTTTGTGAGCGATCTGTCGTTTAGTCCAGGGTTTGGGACACATGTACTGAATGTTGGTGTTCCTATTTGGGATGATCAACATAGGCAGGTGGTTGGAGCAATTAGTATTCTCCTGAGGCGGGACTCGTTGTTTCGTTCCCTTTCTGAGGTGGCTGCCGGCAAGACAGGTCATGCTATGTTAACCGCCTCCGATGGGATGCCGATCCTGTGTCCCGCCTTTTCTTTAGAAGAACATGTGATGCCTGCCAGTGTAGTCAGTGCGTTTCAACGCGGGGATGTTGGGTGGTTGGTTGCTGATCCAGATTCGCATGGTGCCAAGAATTCCATTGTCGGATATGCTCCTCTGCATTTGGGGGTCCCGCTTGCTCCTGAAAGTTTTGGGGGCAAGTCCTGGTATATGTTAGCCAGCCAAGATCCTGCCGAAACCTATGCTCCGCTCGATCAATTATTGACTAAGGTGGTCTCCTATGGAGTAGCGGTCTTTGTCATTTTGTGGGGAGCGGGAGTGGTGGTCGCAGGACGAATTGTGAGACCCATTCAGGCATTGTCTCAAGGGGTTGAGGAATTTGGGGGTGGAAACCTTGCGGGAAAAATCGCGATCCGTACCGGGGATGAAATTGAACGCTTGGCTGAGACGTTTAATGCCATGGCGGAGAATCTTCAGCGATCGTTTTCTGAATTGAATCAGACGGTCGATGAAATTGGGCGACTGGAGCAGAAATATCGGGATCTGATCGAAAATGCTCCGGAAATGATTCATCAATTGGATCCCTCAGGACGGTTTGTTCATGTCAATACGACTGAATTGCAGAAACTCGGGTATTCACTGGCCGACATGCTTGAGATGTCGCTGTGGGATATTGTTCCAGCTGAACAACAGGAAGTGGTGAAGGCGTATGTCCAGGGGTTGGCCTTGGGTGGGGCTCGCTCCATCGAAACGATCTTCCGGACAAAATCCCAAGAGGAGATGGATGTGGAAATTCATTCGACGACTCTGATGGATCCAGGAACCCATTCAGTGGTGTATTCAAGAGGATTTGTGAGGGATATGACTGAGCGAAAGGCTCTGCAGCGTGAAGTTGAACGATATACCACCCAACTGGAAGGGATTGTGGCGGAGCGGACGCAACAATTGTCCGACTCCGAGGCCGGATATAAGGCGTTGTTTAATTTGGCTGCGGATTCGATATTTGTCGTGGATCCGGGAGGGCGTATCTTGGATGTCAATGCTCGGGAACGGGATATTTTAGGGTATGTCCCTTCCGATTTGGAAGGCGATTCCTTCGTCAAGCTTGTTCCACCGGCCTTTCAGATCGTCAGCCAAAATTTGTTGGAACGAGTCAGCGGTGCGGAACCGAAGGTCCCAACAACAGAGATTGAGGTCTATGATAGACAGGGCACCATGAAGTTCATGGAGATGGACCTGGTTCGGATTGATATGGGCGAACGAGCCGCAATCATGGTCCAGCTCCGGGATATTACCGAACATAAAAAGCTTGAAGCCGAGCTTCAACGAAACAATGAAGCCCTGGAAGAAAAGGTTTATGAGCGTACTCGAGAAATTGAACAGGCGAAGCTGTATATTGAAAGTTTACTGGAGAATGCGAATGATGTGATTTATACCTTGGACGTCGATTTGCGGTTTACTTACGTGAATGGAAAAGTCGAGGCGTGGGGATATCGCAAAGAGGATTTGATTGGTAAGCCGTATCTGTCATTGTTGTCCAAGCGCTTTCGAGGACGTTATTTGAAAGAGACTTTAGATCTTGGGACGAAGCAAGTTTACGAAGTAGAGATGGTCAGTCGACTGGGGGAGTTGCGATCGGTACTCGTGAGTGTGGCTCCACTTTTCAATGATGAAGGAGTCCATAACGGCGTCTTGGGCATTGCCCGGGATATCACGGAACGCAAACACCTGGAGCAGCAAGTGCAGAATTCTGAACGGTTAGCGTCCATCGGTAAATTGGCAGCCGGGGTTGCCCATGAAATCAATAATCCTTTGGGGGGCATTTTGAATTGTCTGTACAATATTCGAAAGGGGACTTTGACGCCTGAGCGCTCTCAAGAATATTTACATTTTATGGAGGATGGACTTCGACGGGTTCAGCGAATTGTGCGCCAGCTCTTGGATTTTTCCCGACAACGCGAACCGGAATTAGCCTTAACAGATCTTCATCCAATTTTAGACCGTGTTTTGGTCTTGACCGAGCATGTGTTTTTGGCAAAACATGCGACCTTAAATAAGGACTACGATCAGACGCTTCCTCCGGTGATGGTCGATGCGCATATGATTGAGCAGGTGATGATGAACTTAATCCTGAACGCGGTTCAGTCACTCAAAGAAGGCGGGCAGGTGACTGTGCGCACTCGAAAACAGGAAGAAGGATGGGAGATTGAGGTTGAGGATACAGGCTGTGGAATCTCTTCAGAGATACGTCCTCACATTTTTGATCCTTTTTTTACGACCAAAGGGACGGGAGAGGGGACCGGGTTGGGATTGTCAGTGAGTTTGGGAATTGTGCAGCAGCACGGAGGTGAGATGTTGGTCGACAGTGAAGAGGGGAAAGGCACACGGTTTACGGTTCGCTTCCCATTGGCCCGATCTCGTGCGGGCACACCGGTGAAGGTGGGAACATGACTCGCGGCTCTGTTCTAATTATTGATGATGAGCCACTGATGCGCGTCTCCATGGTTGATGCGCTGAAAGCTGTCGGGTATGGCGTACAGGAAGCCAGTACAGGATTGGAAGGATTGGAACGGTTAGAGTCCTCCCGGTTTAATCTTGTGATTACCGATTTGCGATTGCCCGGCGTGGATGGGCTTCATATCGTGAAGCAGTGCAAGGAACTGTGGCCTGGCACAGAAGTGATTGTCATTACCGCTCATGGTTCTGTTGATACGGCTGTGGATGCGATGAAAAGTGGAGCCTACGACTACATTACTAAACCGTTTTCCATGGATGAGTTGTTGTTGAGTGTGGAACGGGTGTGCGCAGTGGTGGCCCTGCGTGAAGAGAATCGGGTGTTACGGGATGAATTGGAAAATAAATTTAGCTTTCAAGGGATTGTGGGGAAAAATGAGCGGATGCGGCAAGTGCTGGAGAAAATCAAGTTAGTCTCCGCAACCGACGCGACGGTCTTAGTGGTTGGCGAAAGTGGAACGGGAAAAGAGTTGATTGCCAATGCTATCCACGCGAATAGCGCTCGCCGAAATCATGCGTTGGTGAAGGTGAGCTGTGCAGCGCTTCCGGAAACTCTCTTGGAGGCCGAGTTGTTTGGGCACGAGAAAGGGGCCTTTACGGGGGCTCTTCGGCAACGGCGAGGTCGGTTCGAACTTGCTCATCAGGGGACCCTCTTCTTAGATGAAATCGGCGAAATTTCCCCGTTGGTGCAGATTAAATTGCTTCGTGTGTTACAGGAACGGCAATTTGAACGGGTCGGGGGTAATGATACGATTGAAGTCGATGTGCGATTGGTGTGCGCGACGCAGAAAGACTTAAGGAAAGAAGTTGAGCAGGGTCGATTCCGTGAAGATCTGTATTACCGATTGAATGTGGTTCCGGTTCAACTCCCCCCTCTTCGAGAACGTCGAGAAGATATCTTTATGATCGCCCAGCATTTTTTGCAAGCGATGGCGACTCGAAATCACCAAGAATCCAAGGTATTATCGCGGCAAGCTCGAGAAGTTTTATTGCAATATTCCTTTCCTGGGAACGTTCGGGAATTAGAAAATATCATTGAACGCGCATTGGCATTGGCACAAGAAACTCATGAAATACAGGTATGGGATCTATGTGGACAGAGTCGATGCCCTTATGCGGGAGGTGAGCCGCAAAAAGGATGCGGGTTTTGCGGGGATCTGGAAGGCAGGAGGGGAATTAAAAACGGGGCGATGGAAACATTAGCCGAAGCCCGAGAGCACTTTGAGCGAGGTCATATCCTTGAGATCCTCAATCGAACCGGGTGGAGTCGGATGACGGCCTCGAAGGTGTTAGGATTATCCAGAAAAGGGCTTTGGGAAAAATGTAAACGCTACGGTATCATTCGGGCAGGTGAAGACTCTGATTCGATGAAAAGCGATCAGGATGATGTTTGATAAGGGCTGCCCTGAGATAGCTAGTAAGAACTAGTAAGGTGCAAATGGATTACTCTCCGCCCTCCCAGAGGGTAATGATGCGGTCATTTCCGGCTGTAGCGAGGTATTTCCCATCCGATGAAAGGGCAATTCCCCTGACCGGCCCTTTGTGTGATCGAAGTGTTCGGAATTGACGGCCACTTTGAATGTCCCACATTTTGACTGTTCCATCATCGCTCGCGCTGATGAGGACCTGGCCGTCCTGTGTGACAAGAAGATTTCTCACCCATTCCGAATGACCTTTCAGTGTGCGGCGCTCTTCCAGTGTCGGCATGTCCCAGAATTTAATCGTGCAGTCCCGACTTCCGGATATCATGGTGGCCCCATCTGGAGTGAAGGTTAAGGCTCCAATCCAATATTCCATGGGTTTTTGAAATGTCCCTTGGTCGTCTACATAAAATCCACGATTTTCAGTCGATTCATCATCGGCATTGTCTCTCCAATGGCCGTTGTGCACGATTTTTTCTTCCCCACTTGGCAGAACCTCATAGAGTTTGATTTTCCCAATGTCGGTGCCCGCAATCAAGTGAATGCCATCAGGGGAAAATGCGGTGCAGACGCTCCAATTGTGGTCGTATTGGTCTTTACCAAGGAGTGTCATGAGTTCTGTGCCCGTAGTCACTTCCCAAATTTTTATATCCTTGTTTTGTCCCGCCCTGGCAAGCATGAGGCCGTCCGGGGAAAAGGAAATACTGCAAACAGCATGGTCATAGCGGGTAAAGAGTAATCGAAGGTTTTCGCCGGTTTGAGGATTCCATAATCGAATGGTCCGGTCTTCACTCGCAGAGGCTAATATCTGACCATCCGGGCTATACTTAATCTCCCGAATGACCTGTGTGTGTCCACGCAAGGAACGAAGAAGACGGCCGGTTTCAATATCCCAAATCCGAATAAAGCGATCGGTTCCTCCGCTTGCCAGTGTTAACCCGTCAGGGGAAAATGCCACAGACCAAATTTCTTGCGTGTGGCCACGGAAGGATTTCAGTTCTTTGGCCCCGCTCTTCCAGTAGGCCAATGAATCAATGATTGGTGTAGGTTGTGACTCAGGGTTTTGGATGAGTCCGGGATTGGAGCTTAGTGTGTCAGGACTTGTCGGGTGCGTCATGAAATTCCTCGCTTGGGAAACAGATTGATGGCAAAGAGATCGGTTGAGAGCTTTCTTGAGTCAATCTACTTGGGATTTTAGGATTCCCTTGCCAAAAGGGAAAACTCATTCCTATAATTCAAGCAGTTATGATACTAAACGTCGCTTTTCGAGGGAGTCAAGATACCTACTTCCCAAATTAAACGCGAATGAATTATTGCAGTGATCATTTCCCGAGAAATGAACGCAGTCTTGTGGTGATATTGCGGTAAACGGAGGTTTTGCTCATGGAAATTCGTTTTCAACCCGCCCTTCTTCAGGAAGTTATCGATTCATTTTCGGAGAAGACTGAACGTGAGGGTGATCCGACCTATTACAATGAGTTTCATGAGTTGGCAGATCCCATCTATGAGAAATTTTCCCTTGATGACCGAGATCCCGAGTTTAAGCGGCTCTACCAACATCTGTTTGCTAAATGGGGTTTTGCCGATATCCTCCGAGATGCCTTCGATGATTTCCCTGCCCTGCGCGATAAAACGGGGATTGTATTGGTGCGTGGTGTATTGAAGGAGGATCAGGAAGGAGTGGATGTTCTACGGAAATGGGGTGTGGTCGAAGAAAAGCTGGCACGTCAATTTGAAGAGGCAGGGAAAAAAGGGGTGGGGATTAAATTGATCCCTCGGCGCTTTTATGATCCAGCCATTACCCGCTACTTACGGCATGAGTTAACGCATATTTCTGACATGTTAGATGAGGCATTCGGATATGATCCTGATACAAAAGTGGGCTTAAATCCTGGCGAAGAACATTTGATTTTGAATCGTTACCGTGTGCTGTGGAACCTTCATGTTGATAGCCGGATTGCTCGATCAGGTAAGGAGCCGATGTTTTCCAGGGAATATCGTTTTCGGGAATTCCGTTCCTGGTATCGAAAAATTCCTCCTGGGCAGGTGGAATCAGTGTTTGAAGGGATCTGGCAGGCGGATTATTTGACTCATGCCGAATTGGTTGAAATGGCTTCGGATACGATTCGAGTCATTGAGAGGGCTGTGGAGGTGGAGGAAAGTGAAGTGCCTGATGTGCCTACTAAGCCTATGCTGCTTCCCGGGTTTCCCTGTCCCCTTTGTCGATTCCCAACTTACACTTGGGTGGAAAATATGGATGAGACTCTGGAAGGGTTTGTCTTGGATTTTATTCGTGAAAATCACCCGGGTTGGGATGTCGAGTATGGTGCCTGCGACAGATGCGTGGAAGTGTATAAACTTAGGGCCTCTGGAGTGGTGTAAAAAAAACGTGTGCTCTTTTTATTGAAATTTGTTTTTTATAGCCAATTGAAAGCATTTTGATGTCCGATTCCAATCTCTCTGATCAGTCTTCTCCCAATCCTTCATTAGGTCGTAGGACGTTTCTTCGGCATTCCGTAATTTCCATTGGGGCGACTGTCCAGGAATTTGTGAAGCATCGTGATGCTCCCTCGCAGACAAAACAGGAACAGCCAATTCCTGAAAGAACGGGATGGCTCCGTCCGCCTGGTGCGGTTGAGGAGGAGATGTTTTTGGAGCGTTGTACCGGGTGCGCTGATTGCGTGGAAGCTTGTCCTCATGATGCTATTCAGACCTTATTGAGTAACGATACTCCTGTGATATTTCCAGAAGAATCCCCCTGTCAGTTATGTGAAGATCTTCCTTGTATTGGGGCATGTGAAACAGATGCTCTTTTGCCTTTAGCGGGGCGTTTCCAGGTAAATATGGGAGTGGCGAAAGTTTGGCCAAAAATGTGTACGGCTGGGAATGGCTGTAATGCCTGTGTGTCGAAATGTCCAACGGAGGCTATTTCGATGGATTTCGGATTGTTTCGTATTGCTATAGATGACATGCTCTGTGTGGGTTGCGGGGTCTGTCAATATATTTGCCGAACGGTGAATGACCGGGCAGCTATACGGATTGTTCCCAGATAGGAAGGAGGGGTGTTTTACGCTTAGGGGTTAGTTAGTATGAGGGACGCAAGGATCTGAAGAATTTTTGTTTTGGGCCATTCAGGGCAAAATGGAAATGGGAATTTGGTTGTAAGTAGTGGCTTAAATAAGGATTTTTTATTATGGAGAGTATATATTTAAATGCAGAAAATTTATTGAGAGTGAAGGGGCATGAGTGATATTGAAGTCTTGACTTCATAGGCCTGTTGTCCTATTATCTGGTCCCCTTTCATGAATTCCAAATGGTCCTGGTTGATGCAGGTTATGGTAAATGTATTAAGATGAAAATGTTTTTAATAAAGTTTAGGTGAAATATGGCATCAGGAGTGAAAGAAGGGAAAAAGGCAGGAACTAAGATGGTCTCGAATCCCGCTGAAGGAAAGGCTGTGAAGATCTCCCCAAAAGATGCGCCTGCTGTTGATCGGGCGCTTTGTCGAAGTAAGCTTTATCTGTTGGTTTCTTGGGGTTATCTGTACCCTGAGGATGATGAGTTCTTGGATTACCTCCAGAGCGGGGAATTTGTCGAGGATGGCAAAACAGCCTTAGAAGGGTTAAAAAAGGAATTGCAAAGTATTGGTGGCCCAGAAGCACAAGAACGCCTTGATGCCTTGGCGGCCCATTTTGATGCAATCGAAGAATGGATATCCTCTGAAGGGGAAAATTGGAATATTCAAGATTTGAGGGATGAGCATCGACGTGTTTTCAGTAATGTAATTGCGCTGGACTGTCCGCCATATGAAACATTATTTGGAAATGATCATGTTTTTGGTCAGTCCTACGTAATGGGGGACATTGCCGGATTCTATAGTGCGTTTGGTCTTCAGCTTTCACCGGATATTCATGAGAGACTTGATCATTTGAGCGTTGAGTTAGAATTTATGCATTATTTGGCCTATAAAGAGTCATACGCCATTCTTCATGATGGGGCGGAAAAGCTTAAAACCGTAATTGAAGCGGAGAAGAAGTTTGTTAAAGAGCATATCGGTCGATGGGTACCTTTGTTTTCTGGAATGTTAAAAAGAAAAGCTGATTATGGATTTTATAAAATTTTAGCTGACTTTACGTCACAGTGGATGGCATTTGATATTGCTTTTTTGGGAGTTACTCCACAGCCTTATTCCGAGACTGATTACCGCCCTGCGACATACAACAATCCGGAAGGCCAAACATTTGAATGTGGAGCTCAGGATCAAGGAAACGAATTGAGCCTTCTCATGAGCGAAGTTGGGGCGGATGCTTTTTTAGATAAAGAAAGTGGAGCTTCAGGGCAATCTGGGAATGCTTAGTGGGTATCTTAGCTAGGATATGAGTTTTTGTAAGGTGACAGGTTTGAGGAGACAGGTAGTTAGCAGTCTTTTCGGTTTTAATCTTTTATCAAAGGAGGATGCGTCATTATGAGATTGGTGCAGACGCGTAACAAACGACTGGTGTTTGGCGTTCTTCTGTCTGTCCTGGTGGTATGTGTGGGTTTGACCATTGGGCAGATTCCGCTAGCCGTCTCGCAACCGGTAACGATTCCGGTTGGTAAAATTACTGGCCCAATCCCAATGGATGCGGCCAATCCCGTGTGGGAATCCGTGCCTGGTATCGTTGCTCCCTTAAGCGGACAGACGATTACTACTCCGATGCATCCTAACATCTCGGTAAAAACCGTGATGATCAAAATGGCAACCAATGGCCAAGAGATTGGCGTGTGGGCCAACTGGGGTGATCAAACATTGAATAACACAACCATTGGTCCGCAGGACTTCAGAGATCAAGTGGCTGTGCAATTCCCAGTACAAACTGCAGGCGCTCCTCCATTTCAATGTATGGGGCAGTCTGGGGGGACGGTTAACATTTGGCGGTGGAATGCGGAATGGCAAAAGGATCTTGGATCAGGGGTAGCAGGCATGTGGGATGTGGACAATCAATATCCTTCCATAGCCTGGGATTTCTACTATGAAGAGCCAGCTGGTGGTGTGACCTATCCCGATCGGATTGGCCGGAGCTTAGGGCCTTTTAACCCTGGCATTTGGTCAGGAAACATTATGTCAGATCCGAATCTTCGCCTTGGTTCAGTCGAAGATTTAAATGCCAATGGTTTTAGTACGTTGACCACCCAAGCATCCCAAGATGTGGTTGGGAATGGATTATGGGAACCTTATGGCTCTTTAAAGGGAGGCTGCTGCAGCGGACCCACGTGGCGAGTAGTAATGAAGCGGAGTCTTAAGACGCAGGACCCCAACGATGTCCAGTTTGCGGCAGGCTCAAGCTTCCCGGTTGCATTTGCAGTCTGGGATGGTTCCAACGTGGAACGGAATGGAATGAAGGGTATTTCGACTTGGTTCACGGCTCAAATGCCAGCAAACTAGGTTATATCCTTTTCTGAACAAAGTCGCCCCTTATTCAGGGGTCCGACTAAAGATAAAAGCCTCCGGTGATTGACTCCAGCGATGGGGAAAGTCGCCGGGGGCTTTTTTTTTAAAGGCATTAAATTATCAGGAAAAGGCTTAAAGGGAAATATGGGTTAAGAATTTATTTGTCAAAAGTTTTCTAAGATTTAGAGATTCATTGATCACGGATAAGGTAAATTGTTGCATTGAGAAGAATCCGACGTGTATAAATTTAGAATATACTTGACCGCCGTTTTTTATCATCCCTATTACCTTGGAGCTGCGTTGTGAAAATTTCTCTTTTATTTCCTCCAAGTTGGCATCCCTCTCAGCCATATCTGAGCATTCCCTGCCTTTCAGCGTTTCTCGAGAAATCTGGCATTTCCGTCCATCAGCAACGTGATTTGAATATTGAACTACTCGATAAGGTTTTGACCAAAAACTTCGGCTTAGATATTCATCAACGACTAGTTGATCTGGTTAAAAGGTTAGAGCAATCGGTGAATGGAGAAACAGGTCCAGGGAGTAAAGAGCATTACGCGCGTGCTGTCGAGTCACTCGACCGATTTCCCTATTTGATTGATGAGATTGAGCCAGCTAAAGCCTCGTTGCGTGGGGAGGAATTTTTTAATTTAGACCGGTACCGAGAATGTCTCTTTCTGATTGACCGGTGGCTGGAAGTCGCTTCCTCCTTATATTTTCCCACGAGAATGACTGTGGTGGATAATCAATTTACGTATTCTATTTATTCTTCACGAGAAATTCTCCAAGCCATTCATGATGAAACACAAAATCCCTATCTTGACCTTTACCGACAGTTTTTCCTTCCCTCATTTTCTCAAGATACTCCTGATTTTGTTGGGGTCTCCATCACCGCGACATCACAGATTATTCCCGGTTTAACTCTATGTAAGTTAATAAAAGAATTCCATCCCGACGTTCATGTGACGGTTGGTGGAAGTATTTTTACCAGATTGGTGGATAATCTCAGGCGATGTGATCGGCTATTTCAATTGACGGATGATTTTATTGTGTTTGAGGGTGAAACCGCACTGTTGGAAATGATTAATCAATTAGAAGGGAAAAAGGACTTCAGTAAAGTGCCTAATCTCATCTGGCGGCAAGATGGCAAGATTATCGTGAATCAACCGTTTTACTCTGAAAATTTAACGGAGCATCCTGCCCCAAATTACGATGGATTTCCTTTGGGTCAATATTTAGCACCTCATACAGTGTTACCCGTCCAGTTTTCCAGAGGGTGTTATTACAAAGACTGTGCCTTTTGCGCGTTGACCTTGGATCATCAGAATTTCCGTCAAAAAGATCCAATGAAAGTCGTTGATGAATTAGAGACGCTATCCCGAAAGTATGAAACACCCTATTTTTTCTTTACCGACGAATGCCTTGCCCTTTCGCCAACCAAACGGCTTTGCAAGGAACTGATTCGTCGAGGGTTGGATCTACAGTGGACTGCAGAGTTGCGATTTGAAAAGAATTTGTCTCGTGAGTTGTTAGCATCAATGCGGGAAGCAGGTTGCCAGAAGATTGTGTTTGGCTTGGAAACCTATAATGCCCGATTGATGGATTTTATGGTGAAGGGGATTACTCAAGAAAATGTCGATCGGATCTGTTCCGATTGCGTGGAAATTGGGATTGCGGTGCATTGCTATGTGATTGTCGGATTTCCTACTGAAACGGAAGAAGAAGCTCTGGAAACGATGAACTTTATTGTCAAGAACACCAAACTTCATAATTCATATGGTTTTTCCTGTCAACCCTGTCTGTTTGATCTGGAAAAGGAAGCTCCAATTATGAGTGACCCGGGGGGGTACGGGATTCAACGAATTATGCGTCCAGCTTCCGAGGATTTGAGTTTAGGATTCTTTTACGAAGTGAAATCAGGAATGACCCCAGAGCAGGCTGAAAAAGTGTATCAACATGTATATGAGAAGATTAGCGAAGTTGTGTGTGAATTACCGTTTAATTATTCCATGGCGGATGGACTGTTATATATTACGCGCCATAACAAGCAACTGGAAGCGCAACCCTCTAGTGTATAGGAAGGGCATTCTGGGAACCCAATGTCTCTTCCATCGCATCTCTCTCTCTATATCTGAAGGCTTGAATCATGCTTGCTGCTACTGAAAAAAGTGCCGAAAGGATAGACACCCCAGGACTCCTTTTTGAATGGGGTCTCAAAAGTTTGCTGTTCGCAGCTTTTTTTGAGTTAGTGTTGTATCGGTTGGTTTCACGGTTAGGTATGCACCTTGGAAAGTTAGCGGAAAAATATGAAGCGGTTCGAATCGGATTTCGGACACTGTCGTCATTGGGATTCGTGTTGTTGAACATGACTGCCATTCTGGTTTTTCTGATATTGGGGATTTTGCTCGTTCAAAAAATACGCACCAGACTATGGGTGGGCTCTTGGGATAAGGTGGTCATCCCCTTGGTGGCCTTGTTGGTGGCCTGTACAGTAGGCTATTTATTTTTCCCGCCGGTCATGTTGGGAACGATTATTTACAATATTTTGGCCTTTCTATTGCTCGTTGCCCTTTTGATGGAATACTGGGGAACCCATCGTTTATTCAGTCAACGGCTCATGGTGGGCAGCTTTTTCGTGGGGATTAGCGGGTGGCTGTACTATCAAACGATGTCCACGACCTATGGATGGCTCAATATTCTTGATGCGCCTCCTCTGGTGCATGAGGTCAACCGGTTAGGTGAGGCCTTAATGGTTCTCTCGAGTATCTTGGTGTTTTGGGCCTACGGGAGTACCTCGATTGTTACGAAAAACAAACAACAACGTCGGTGGGGTCTAACCTTGTTAATCAGTGGGGGTGGTGTCTTTCTCGCTCTTCTGTTTATGGATTATTTCCTTTCTCTCTGGAATCCTGAGGTGGCCAAGGAAGTAAGAAAGGCGGGGGAAGGGATAGGTTGGATTTTCCAAATGGGGATGGGCTATACCTTTTATCTTCCCTTTGCATTTTATGTTTTAGGCTTTACGTGTTGGGCTTATACCGTGATTAAGTTGGTCTTGATTGGCCGGATAGCTGGATATGGGCTTGGCCTCATGTTTATGGCAGGTTATGCGCTCCAATTATCGCATTTGACCTTGATGGTAGTGCTTGGGTTAATGTTATTAAACATTGATAAACGAGGGACTTTGGGAAAGCTTCGAAAGAAAATTCATGACGGGTTAGTCTATCAACCAATTCGTCCCGTTTACGGGCAAACACAGTAGGTAGGATACACGCAATGGAAGAACAAAGTGCTGGAAGCCAAATGATGGAATCGCAGGGCGCTGAAACGACCGCAGAAGAACGGCCATTAACCGTTGATGAGGAAATTGGAGAACTTGAAAAGTTATTGAGCGAAGAGCCTGACGACTTTCAAGCCCGGTGCCGTTTAGGAGAGCTTTATTTCAATAAGGGGCGGATGGATGAAGCGCTGGCTGAAGTGAAAAAGTCGATTGAGATGGCAGAAGGTATTCGGGTGGAAATGGATCGTTCGCTGGCAATGTATTACTCGAACCTTGGAACGATTTACGGGACCAAGGGGATGTTGGATGAAGCTACGGCCCAATTTAAACGGGCGCTGGAATTAAACCCCTATGATGTACTTGCCCTGTTTAATGTCGGGCGACTCTATAATGACAAAAATGAATTTCTTGAAGCCAAAGAATATTTCGAACGGCTGATCGAAATTTCACCTGAGGATCCGATAGCTTGGTATAATTTAGCGGGAGTGTACGAAAAGTTAGATGACCCCCAAGTATCGGATTTTAATACACTGGATATGGCCATGCAGGCCTATATGAAAGTTTTGCAGTTTGATCCGAATCATCTGGAGTCGAGTTTTAAGCTCATGGAAATTGCCTTAAATCTGAAGAAACCTGATATGGCTGTCAAGATCATGGAAGATGCCGTTGAAAATAATCCTGATGAACCATTGGCCTATTATAATCTGATTAATACATATGAAAAATGCAAGATGTTTGAGCAAGCGGAAGAGACCCGAAATCGTCTCAAGGACCGGTTTAGCAAGCGTTCACGGGAAACGGTAAAAAAGTAATACCCCAACAAGGAGAAGTACCATGTTTGGAAGCTTAGGTTTTACAGAATTAATTCTTATCCTGATGATTGTGCTGATTATCTTTGGAGCCGGAAAATTACCACAATTGGGGGAAGGAGTGGGAAAAGCTATTAAAGGGTTCAAGAAATCCGTCCAAGAAGCAGAAGCCTATGATGTAGATCCCCAAGCTCAAGCAGAAAATACGGCATCCGCTGCTCCGGTCAACGCTCCACCGCAAATTTCCCAACCTATGGGTACTGCCTCAGGGGGAACAGTTGGGCAAATTCAGCCGGAAGCGAATCCATCCGCTCAGGAGCATGTTGCTGCGCCATCAAAGGCTTAATCCTGCTTGAGCAAGTGAGGAGATCAAAGGCTGAGGAGGTAAGCTGTTCCCCGTTGTTATCTCAGATAAATACTGAAGGGTAAATTTCCTATGAGTATTGAGACCGCGTTAGAAGTTGGGGTCATTGACACCTTTGCTGGAAACGGAAAGTCCCGTAGTACGGGTGATGGCAAGCGAGCTGTGAAATCTGGGATTCCGCTGCCCAATCATCTTGCGGTTGATCGGGATGAGCGCTTTTTATACATTGCGGAATCCGGTTCTGACCGAATCAGGCGTGTGGATCTAGAGACGGGTCTCTTGCATAATTTTGCGGGTACCGGTGAGACTTGCTACAGCGGCGACTATGGTCCTTGTGGTGAGGCCGGGCTCTATCTTCCCTTAGATGTCTTGTGTGATTCACGAAACAATATTTACATCTGTGATTCCGGTAGTAATCGTATTCGAAGAATTGATGCTGAAACGGGAATCATCACAACCATAGTCGGGACGGGGCAATGGGGATTTAATGGGGATGGACCGGCGTTGGAGTGCAATTTAACCTATCCCGCGGCCATTGCATTAGACGATCAGGATAATCTTTACATTGCAGACACACAAGCTCATCGCATCCGTCATTATGACCCTAACACAGGAATGCTGACGACCATTGCCGGGTGTTGGACGGCAGAAGATGATGAGCGCGTGAGTCCTCTGACGGCGCAAAATCTTATTGTCCTTTCCGGTGATGCTATTGGAATTGATTTTAGTAACGACGAAGGTTTGCTGCGCCCGAGGTGTTCTGACGGGCTAGATCTGACATTGTATCTTGATGACGGAAAATCGGCTTTGGATTGCAGGTTGTATGATGTGGTCGATATTGATGTGGATCGGCAGGGGGATCTCTATATTACGGATAAAGGGACTAATCGAATCCGAAAAATAGACAGGAAAACGGGGATGATGTCCACGGTGGCTGGAGTCTGCCGGTATGGGTATGACGGTGATGGGAAATTGGCAGTGAAATCTATGCTTAATGTCCCGGAAAGTGCTGTGGTGGACTCAGAGGGGAATATATATATCTCTGATTCGATGAATCACCGGGTTAGAAAAGTGGATAGCAAAACTGGCATGATCACGACCATCGCCGGGAATGGGGATAGTGGCTATGACGATAAAAATATGGGTGGTTGTGGTGCCGCCCGCTTTGTGGCGAAAGAAGACGCTGGAATGTTAAAGCATGGGGATGGTCTACTCGCCACCGAGGCTATTGTGAATACCCCAGCCGGGTTGACCCTGGACTCTCAAGGAAATTTATACATTTGCGAGCGGAATGAAAATAAAATTCGTCGAGTAAAATTACGATAGGCCTAGCTGAAACAAATATAGTTCAGCCGTGTGTGGCTTTTATTCTAGGTATTGTTTCGGGAGTCCAACAGGGAGAGGGAGAGAGCTATTGGAACAGAATAGGTCTTAGCTCAAAACTCAGGATAGTGAGGACGGAAGTTTGAAACGGCTGTTGGAGATGAAACAAATATCTACGAAGTTTAATATTTTTGCTGTTCCAGGAGTGGTAGTCAAAAATTTTGGTCTTCAGCTTGTTCATTCTATCGTGTAATCCTCATCTCGGCTCTCTCTGAAATTGGAGAATTCGTCGTTGTCTTTTAAGATCTTCCTCAACCCCACACATGGGGGTTTCGGCCTGGTATACAATCAAATTTTCCCTGTGTGGATCCTTCCTTCCATTTGAAATGGTAGAATGCAAGTATCCGAATGCTTGAAACATGTTGCCAAAATAGTTGTCCGATCATCTGTCATCCATGAAACATGATTGATGCGAATCATGGTAATCCATAAAGGAATGGAATGTTGAGGAGGATACGAGCTGGAAAAAGGGTGGTGTTTTTGGGGCTTATGGTCTTAGCCCTGTTTTCGTGTCTCACGTGGTTGGGAGTCCCTCTTGTGAGTTCCCAGGGTATGGTTATTCGGGCTCATTTATTAGAAGGGGAGGTGCCTTCTCAACCTTCCGATCCTGCCTGGGAGACAGTTGCTCCTCTACCTGTTCCACTAAGCGGTCAAATCATTACCAGGCCCGTCTGGCCAGAACCCAGTGCGCGAGCCTTATCCATCCGGTCAATCCATAACGGGCAAGACATTGCCTTTTTGCTGGAATGGCAGGATGCCACTATCAATGAATCTTTGACCCCTGGGGTTTTCAGGGATGGGGTTGCAGTGGCCCTCCCTCTCGGGGATGCCCCGGCATTTTTTTGCATGGGACAACTCGATCATTATGTGAATATCTGGCATTGGAAAGCGGATTGGCAAAGTGACGTTGATCGGCGTGCCGAGCGGGCCAAA
>Ga0224510_10000186_pt1 | contig 52694 bp, 55 predicted proteins | sample SF_May12_sed_USG_FD_170161 | JGI IMG/M metagenome (GOLD analysis project Ga0224510, IMG submission 170161) | Sediment microbial communities from San Francisco Bay, California, United States - SF_May12_sed_USGS_4_1 | ecosystem: Environmental > Aquatic > Marine > Sediment | place: USA: California... | reverse complement strand
TCAGCGCGGAGACAAGGAGCTGGGCACGCTCGAGGCCGGGAAGAACGCATACACCATCGAGCAGCAGGTGTCGAACGAAGTCGGGATCCGGAGCGACAAGCTCACCGGCGAGGATCTCTTCGTCATCGCAGAGCAGATCGACCCCGACGGGAGCGTGTACTTCCGCGTGTTCGTCAAGCCGCTCGTCAACTTGATCTGGCTCGCCGGGCTGGTCTTCCTCCTTGGGTCTCTCATCACACTCTGGCCCGACCGGCGTGAGCAGCGAAGGCTCGTCGCGCGGTCGAGTGAAGCCGGACTTGCGGCAGCGCGTTGACGATCGCGTTGCTGCTCGCGGCGGCACTCGCCGTCGCTTGTGTTGTCGTCGTCGCCCTGCCATTCCTCAGCGAGCCCGATCCCGAGACCGACGAGCTCGACGAGCTCGACGAGGACGAACGGCGTCGACTCGAGCTGCTCGAGGAACGCGACAGAGCGCTCTCTGCTCTCAAGGAGCTCGAGTTCGATCACCGCACGGGCACGATCACTGACCAGGACTATCGGGAGGAGGTCGGCCCGCTTCGCCGCGAGGCGGCAACGGCGTTGCAGAAGCTCGATCGCGACGCTCGCGGACAGCATGCAGCGACGCCCCCAAAGAGAGGGACGTCCGATGAGTCGGCGAACCTAAGGTGATGGGACGACGGTGGCTCCTCGTCGTCGGGCTCGCGCTCGTCTTCGCCGCGCCTGCCGCAGGGGACGACATCGAGGATCAGAAGGCTGCGGTCGATGCTCGTATCGCCGCGCTTCAGGCCGAGATCGACGCCTCGAAGCAACAGGAGGGGGTTCTCACGTCGCAGCTCTCGGCCGTCGTCTTGGAGCTTGGCGCGGCGCAGGACGCTGTAGACGGCGCCCAGTCCAGCCTCGGAATCCTTGAAGCGGAGCTCGCAACGGAGCAGGATCGCCTCGCGCAGCTCACCTTGTTGCTCGAGAAGCAGACGCGACGCCTCGAGCGACTTCAGGCCGAGTACGAGCGCGTCGTCACCATCCTCGAATCGCGCGTGCGAGCCATCTACATCGACGAGCCGCCCGACGTGCTGTCCTTCCTCGTCTCGGCCTCGAGCTTCGACGACGTGATCGACAACGTCGAATTCCTCAGTCGGATCGGCGCCCAGGACCAGCGCATCGCGCGCCAAGTCGAGTCGGCGAAGCAGCGAGCGGCTGCCGAGCGACACGCCACCGCCAGCACGCGGCGGCTCACGGCGGCGACCGTTTCTGTGATCTCCGCGCGTACGGACGAGGCCCGCTCGGTGCGCGATCGACTGGCGGCGAACCGTGACACGCTCTTTGCCGCGCGCCAGCTCAAGCAGAGCGCCGTGGCTAGCTCGCGCGAGTCACGCGAGGAGTATCTGGCCGAGGTCGGTGCTCTTGCGGCGCAGAGCGCTGCTCTCGCAGCCGCGATTCGCAGTTCTCAGGCCGAGGCCGGTTCGAGCGGGACGGGAGCACCATCGGCGGCAGGGTTTATCTGGCCGGTGGACGGCGTTGTCGTGAGCGGGTTCGGCCTGCGCTGGGGGCGCATGCACGAAGGGATCGACATCGCGGCGTCGTCCGGAACACCGATTCGGGCGGCGGCGGCCGGCACGGTCATTCATTCAGGATGGCTCGGTGGCTACGGGAACCTCGTAGTCGTGGACCACGGCAACGGGCTCGCGACTGCATACGCTCACGCGTCGTCGATTCTGGTCGGCGTCGGTCAGCAGGTGAGCCAGGGCGAGACCGTCTCGCTCGTCGGTTCCACTGGCAACTCCTCGGGGCCGCACCTCCACTTCGAGGTGCGTGTCAACGGTGTCGCGGTCGATCCGCTCCTGTATCTCTGATCGGGCGCTCTACGCGGCTTCTATTACGTCCCGCGGAAGAGCCACGGGGACCACGATGTGGAGGTCAGGGAATGCCCGCCAGCGCTCGTCGAGTCCTAGCCCGTAGCCTGCAAAGAGTTCGTCCGGAACGGTGAAGCCGGCGTACTCGAGCGGAATGTCGTCCACGAGTCGGCGGTATGGCCTATCGAGAAGTGTCACGGCCGCGAGACTCGCGGGATTTCGGAGTCCGAGTGTCTTGCACAGGAAGTGGAGGGTCAATCCTGTATCGACGACGTCCTCGACGATGAGCACGTGGCGATCCTCGAGAGGCGCGTCGACGTCCTTCAGAAGGCGCACGGCGCCATCCTGCCCACCGGTGTACGGAGCGAGCTCGATGAGATCGAGCGTGTGCGGAATCCGAAGCTCTCGCGTGAGATCCGCGAGAAACACGACGCTCGATTTCAGCGGCGCGATGAGAATCGGATTGAGCGCCTCGTAATCCCGTGCGATCTCGACGCCGAGCTCGACAACGCGCGCCGCGATCTGCGCGCGCGTGAGGTACACGACTCCGACCTCGCCGATCTCAGGTCGATGCGCTGACGCCACCGACTACGACGCTAGGCGCAGACGGTACCGCTGCGCGAGGCGCTCGATGTCGCGCCGGTAGAAGAGCTTGACCTTGACGTGTGGATACAAGCGGTGCACTTCGCGGAGCTTTCTGTTCTTCCGCGTGACCAACGACTGCTTCATCACCGTCACTTCGATGAAGAGGTCTTGCTCGGGGAGGTAGAAGTCTGGTGTGAACGCGCTCACCACCCGCCCGTTCTCGTCGCGCTGCAGAACGAAGGAGTGCGGCTCGTAGTCCCAGGGCACTGCGTAGTAGTCGAGGATCTTGGCGCACTCAACCTCCACGCGATTTGCGAATCGCGGAGGGTCCTTTCCACAATATGCCTGGAAAACGGGACTTTCGACCCGCACCTGCGCCACAGTAGCAGTGACCTCGGACGTCCCCGTCCGCGTCGTAGACTGTCCGCATGGCTTCGACCGGCGACGTTTTCCGAATTGCGCAGCTCTCCGACCTGCACTGCGGAGAGCAGTACTTTGAGGCGAGCCTGCTGGAGCGGGCGATCAGTGAGATCAACGAGCTGCAGCCCGACATGGTCGTTTGCTCGGGAGACCTGACGACGTTCGGCTTCCGTCACGAGTATCTGACCGCGCGCGAGTACATGGACCGCATCGACTGCGATTCGGTCGTCGTCGTTCCCGGTAACCACGATTCGCGCAACGTCGGGTATGTCCACTTCGAGGAGATGTTCGGGGAGCGGAACTCGGTGCTTCGCAAGCGGGGCGTGGCGATCGTTGCAGTGGATTCGAGCGAGCCCGATCTCGATCACGGCCAGATCGGGCGAGGCCGGTATCGCTGGATCGAAGAGCAGTTCGGCGCAGAGCCCGCGGATCTGAAGATCTTCGTGCTCCACCACCACCTCTTGCCTGTGCCGGGTACTGGGCGGGAGCGGAATGTCGTCTACGACGCAGGCGATGCCATCGAGTGCCTTCAACGAGCCGGGGTCCGGCTCGTCCTTTCGGGCCACAAGCACGTGCCGTACGTGTGGCGGCTCGAGGATCTCTTTGTCGTGAATGCGGGAACCGTCTCCTCGCTCCGGCTTCGGGGTAACACGAGGCCCTGTTACAACGTCATCGAGATCGTGGACGGAAAGGTGGACATCTGGAGGCGGCACCCGTTCCACGGTCAGGTTCAGCTGGTCTCGTTCTCGCTCGACACGCTCGAGTACGCCAAGTTCACCGGCATGATCGAGGACGAGGTCACGTCGCGCACTTGAGAGCTCTGGCCATCGTCGACGGCGAGCACTACGCGCCCGTCGTCCGTGATGCGCTCGCCGAACTGCCGTACGAGTTCGCCGCCGCGGTGCTCGTCGGGGGTACGGAGAAGCTTCGAGGGGGAGACGACTACGGCGTCCCGACGGTCACAGACGTCGAGGCGGCGATCGAGAGGTACGCACCTGAGGTCGTCGTCGATCTCTCGGATGAGCCGGTGCTTGGGCCGATCGAGCGGTTGGCGCTCGCGAGTCGCGTGCTCGCGCTGGGTGTTCCGTACGTGGGGGCTGACTTCCGGCTCGACCCGCCCGAGAGGCTGCCGTTCGGGCTCCCCTCGATCGCGGTCGTCGGGACCGGCAAGCGAGTTGGGAAGACGGCTGTCACAGGTCATCTCGTACGGCTCGTGGCATCGACGCGGCGAGTCGTCGTCGTGGCGATGGGGAGGGGTGGTCCGCCCGAGCCCGAGGTCGTCACTGTCCCGCCCACCATCGACGCTCTCATCGAGCTCTCTCGGTCCGGCCGGCACGCGGCGTCAGATCACCTTGAGACTGCAGCACTCACGGGCGTCGAGACGGTGGGATGTCGTCGGTGTGGGGGAGGTCTCGCGGGCGGCGTTGCGCGCTCGAACATCTCGGCAGGCGCGGCCGTCGCGGTGCAGTTGGCGCCGGATGTCGTCGTGTTCGACGGAAGCGGCGCGGCGATACCGCCGATCGCTGCTGATCGTACGCTCGTCGTCGTCGGCGGCCATCAGGACCCCGCAGTCGCAGCCGGGTATCTGAACACGTATCGCCTTCTGCTCGCGGATCTCGTCGTCGTGACCATGGCTGAGCCTGAATCGGGCTGGAAGCACGTTCGTAACGCCGTTGCGAGTGTCGTACGTCCCGGAGTTGCCATCGTCGGAACGACCTTGCGGCCGCGACCGACCGTGGACATCAGTGGACGATCGGTCGCGTACTTCTGCACCGCCCCGGCGAGAGCTCACGCGGCGCTCGCGGAGCATCTGACGGATGTTCACGGCGCCCATATCGTCCACGTTTCGGGCAACCTTGCCGACCGCGACCGTCTTCGCCGCGAGCTCTTCGACGTTGACGCCGATCTCTTCTTGATCGAGCTGAAGGCCGCCGCGGTGGACGTCGTGGCAGAGGCGGCGGTTGCGCGAGGCGCCGAAGTTGCGCTCGCCGCGAACGACGTCATTCCGGTGGCCGACGACGCGGACCTTGACGAGATGCTCCTCGAAGTGGCCAAATTCGCTAGATGAGCGAACGCCGGTACACGATTCCGCTGCCCCTGGGGGACGAGTTTCCCTTCTCGAAGGGGCTGATGGCCCGGGCGCTCGTCGTCACGGGTCTCGATCCCGAGCGCGCCTATTTGATAGCACGTCGTGCAGATCGTGACCTATCCGATCGCGGAGTGCTCTCTCTCGACATCGACCGCCTTGGCGAGCTCGCTGCGGGGGTCATCGGAGACGATGAGGCAGCCAGGATGGTTCGTCGTTTGCGGCGCCTGGATGCGCTGGCGCGCCTCGAGGAGCCGCTACTCCTGCTCGTGGGCGGTGCAACCGGGACTGGGAAATCGACGATCGCAACGGAGGCTGCTTACCGGCTCGGAATTACGCGAGTCACCTCGACGGACTTCATCCGACAGACCATGAGGGCCTTCTTTGCGGAGGATTTCATGCCTTCCGTGCACTATTCGAGCTTCGAGGCCCGGCTCGCGCTGACGCGGGCGGAGGAGGAGGAGTCCGGGGACGCCGCGATACTCGGCTTCCTCGATCAGACGAGGAACGTCCTCGTGGGCGTACATGCCGCGCTGGAGCGCGCGGCCACCGAACACTGGTCGACGGTCCTCGAGGGCGTCCATCTCGTCCCTGGCATGGTTGGCACCGAGTATCCGGGGGCGTTCGTCGTCCAGTGCATCGTGGCGATCGAGGACGAGAACCTGCACCGAAGTCATTTCTGGGTGCGGGACCAGGCGACCGAAGGACTTCGGCCGCTCGAGAAGTACCTCGACTCGCTTCCGCAGATCAGGGAGATCCAGGACTACCTCATCGAGCGCGCTCGGCGCCACGACGTACCGGTGATTGTCAACGACTCGCTTGATGGCGCGATCGGCGACGTTCTCGATCTTGTTCTGCGGCGCGCCGACCAGCTCGTCGCGGCTGTGAGGACCTCGCCTCTACACTAGGCGCATGGTCACGCGTGAGGACGTCGTGGAGGCGCTGCATACGGTCGAGGACCCCGAGCTCGGGATGGACATCGTCGAGCTCGGTCTCATGTACGACGTGGAGGTCGACGGCCCGAAGGTGAAGGTGATCTACAGCCTGACGTCCATGGGATGCCCGGCCGGGGCGATGATCGCTGACGGCATCGTCGACGCAGCTCGCGGCGTGCCCGGAGTGGCTGAGGCCGAAGCCGAGCTGACCTTCGATCCTCCGTGGACGCCCGACCGCATGTCCGACGACGCGAAGTTCATCCTCGGCTTCGGCTGAATCGCCGCTTTCCGCAGTCCGGAATCGACGCTCAGCCGGGAATGGCGAGGACGATCTTGCCGAACTGCTTGCCCGACTCGAGTCGCTCGTGCGCCTTCGCGGCTTCGGCGAGCGGATACACGCTGTCGACGTGTACGCGCGCGCGTCCGACCCGGATGAGCTCGTATGCGCCCTCAAAGTCAGATGGCATGCCCATCGTGGAGCCGTAGATCACGAGCTGCTTCCACCAGAGCCGATACAAGCGTGCCGGTGGGCTGTGGCCTGAGGTCGCGCCGCAGACGACCACGCGCCCTTCCTGCGCGGCTGCTCCGAGTGAGCGCTCCCAGGTCGCTTCGCCCACGGTCTCGACGACGACGTCAGCACCACGTCCCCCAGTTGCGTCCTTGACGGCCTTCACGACATCGTCGTTCGAATGGCTCACAGCCACGTCGGCGCCGAGCTCCCGCGCCCGATCGAGTTTCTCCTGGCTCGAGGACGTCACGATCGTGCGTGCGCCGAGCGCGCGGCAGATCTCGAAGGCGGCCAAGGCGACTCCACCGCCGATCCCCCAGACGAGCACCCACTCGCCTTCGCGGACGGCCGCCTTGGTCACGAGCATGCGGTGTGCGGTCTCGAACGTGAGCGGGAACGCCGCACCCTCCTCGAAGGACATCGAGTCGGCGAGTGGGTAGAGCTGCCCGGCCGGGAGTGCCTTCAGCTCGCAGTACGTTCCGTCGGTGTGCTCACCGATGACCGTGATGCGGCCGTCGTGAACGATCCCGGGATTCACGACGACGCGATCACCAATCTCGAAACCCTCGACCCTGTCGCCGAGTGCGGCCACGACCCCTGCCCCGTCGGCCCCGAGGATGCGTGGCTTCGGTGCTGACGGGAGCCCTTTCCGCACCCAGACGTCCAGATGGTTCAGTGCGGCGGCTCTCAGCGAGACGAGGACTTCGCCCGGGCCAGGCTCCGGATCTGCGACGTCTTCGTAGCTGAGGACCTCAGGTCCTCCGTCCTCGTGTATGCAAACCGCCTTCACGAGGCAGAATCCTCGCATGAGTAGCGCCGAGCTGACTCGGGTAGCCGCCGACTTCGGGCTGGACGTCGTCGGCGCGGCGCGAGCGGAGCCTTACGAGGAGACCGAGCGCCACATCCGCGAGCGACAGTCGCGCGGGCTTTTCGCGGACATGCGCTTCACGATGGCTCGCCCCGAAGTCTCGTGCCATCCCGAGCTTCTTCTCGAAGGTGCGCGCTCCGTGGTCGCCGCCGCGCTCTGCTATTACGCGCCTGGTGCCGAGCCGGGAGAGAATCAGGGTCGACTACCGCGCTACACCTGGCGGGACGAGTATTCGACGTTGCGTGAGCGTCTCGATGCCCTAGGCCGAGCACTGGGCGGCACGTACCGGGTCCTCGTCGACGACAACGACCACGTCGATCGGGAGGCAGCCGTGCGGGCGGGCATCGCCTTCTACGGCAAGAACACGATGTCCATCACTCGGCGACACGGATCGTGGGTCGTCCTCGGAGCCCTCGTCACCGATGTCGAGATCGAGCACTCGCTTCCACTAGAGCTCGACTGCGGTTCGTGCCGACTTTGTATAGACGCGTGCCCCACGGGCGCTCTCGACGAGCCGGGGGTCCTGGACGCCACGAAATGCCTCTCGTACTGGACGCAGGCACCGTCGTCGATTCCCGAGATGTATCGAGGGGAGCTGAGCGACAGCGTGTACGGCTGCGATATCTGCCAGGACGTCTGCCCCTGGAATCGAGGCGTCGAGAAGAGACGAGGGGATGCGCCGCTCGACGGCGCAAGGCCGACCGTGTCACTGCGCGATTGGCTCGAGGGGGACGAGGGCGAGTTGATCGCTGAGTTCGAACGTCTCTACGTTCCGAGAAAGGACGCTCGCTGGCTGGTACGAAATGCGCTCATCGCCGCCGGGAACGTCGGCACGGGTGCTCTGAGGCCGAGCGTTGAGCAGTACCTGGGAGGCGAGGACCTGATGCTGGAGGAGACCGCGACCTGGGCCCTGAACCGGCTTTCCGAGCGGTCAGCGTGAGCTCAGCTGACGACCCTCAGCGGCTCGCCGTGCTCGTCCATGAAGTTCGTAGCCCCGTAGCGGCGCTGGCGGCGATTGCCGAGACGTTCGGAGACGAGGATCTCGAGGGCCGAGTGCGGTTCGAGCTGTCGCGCCTGGCGATCGCCGCCTGTCTCGGCATCCAGCGAGTGGTCATCGACGCGGCGATCGCGTCGGTTCGTTTCGAGCCGGTCGATGTTGGGACTCTCGTTCACGAAGCTGTGGCGACAGCCTCGCTCGCCGGGGCGAGCATCGATTCAGAGGTCACCCCCCATATACCCCGCATCGCGGCCGACTCAGTGCGCTTGCGGCAGGCGCTCGACAACCTCGTGACCAACGCACTGAGACACGCGGGCCTAGATGGAGACGTCTTCGTCAGCGCCAGGTCGAGCGAAGCTCTGGTCCTCCTCTCAGTCTCGGACGCGGGCGCTGGCGTGCCAATCGCCGACCAAGAACGCATCTTCGAAGCAGGTGTTCGACTCGACGCTGACGAACCGGGCTCGGGTCTCGGACTCGCGATCGCTCGAGCGATCGCCGAGGCCCACGGGGGGACGTTGACCTTGAGGTCGGTTCCCGGTGAAGGTGCGACATTCACCATCGCCCTTCCGGTGAGTCAACCCGCGACGCTTGCTTCAACCCGGTACTGCTGAATCAGCCCTCCATCCTCAGCGTGTTCGGTGATGCGGAACGTCGCGCCTGACCGATCGATCTCGACGTCATCCGTTGTCACGCGGATGGGGAGCCCTCCCGCTGTCCGATACACCTCGACGTAGCCGTCCTGCTCGACGGCGACAAACGTCGCGTTCGGGACAGGCTGGACCCAAGCAAAGCCGAGTGGTTCTCCGCCTTTGGTCGTGCACGCGCCAACGTTGAGACGCGGATCTTCCAGGCGGCCCTCTGAGAGTTGGCCGAATGCGACTCCACATGCGCGTCGACCCTCCTCGCGCGAACCCTGGCTGTTGTCGCAACCATAAAGACCGCGCCTCGATTCCGTTCGGAACGTAACGCTCTCGCCCGTCACGCCGACACGGACCACGACCGGTACCGACCGACGCTCCCCTTGTGCCCTTTTCGCACACGCTCCAAACGCCGAGCCGGCTCCGATCTCGCCGATGCTGCTCGTCGCTACCGAGGTAGACACGGCCGGGCTCGCGACGCCTTCGAGGTCGACCGGGAGCTCCGGCGCCCGAGAGCCGTTCATCAAGGTCATCGGTGCGCCGGGGTCGTTGGTATCGCATCCAATCGTGAGTAACGAGCCGACGACCATGGCAGCCACGCGGATGACGAAGCGATCGCTCATTGAACGCTTCCCTGCGCCAGAAGCTCAGGAGCTCCAACCGGTGCGCCGAACGCCCCCGTAGCTGGAGCTTCCTCGGTATGTCCGCGTCCAGATGTTCGTTCCGTACGCCTCGCCCTTTGCTTCGATGATCTGATCCGTTCCGTCGGCGTTCGGTGCATAGATCATCCCGATGTGGCTTTCGCTCGCCAAAGCGTCCATCTTGAGCAGAGCCGACTTGGACGCCGTGATGTTGGGGGCCCCGTGGCCCGACTTGAAGCGCGAGGCGGTGTACGGCCCGTGCACGTTGCGCAACATGCCCCACTGCTGAAAGCTCGCATCGCTCTCGGTCAGCGATTCCCGCCACACCTTGAAGGTGAATCCGGAACAGTCGCCACCTTCACCGCCGGTTGCCGGATCGCTTGTCGGGTCGTTCGGAGAGTCGTCGCGATCGTTGTTGTTCCAACACCCGCCCGCCCATTGGTACCCCTCGTATCGTGCTCTGAGGGCGACGGTCGCCGATCCGCTGCGCGTGATGTACGGGGTAGGCGTGGGGGCCGCTGTGTTGCAGTTGGTCGCGACGAATTGCGTGTGGTAAGCGGCTCCAGTCCCTGCGCCGGTGAGGAAGAACGCAGTGACGAAGCACGCGAGGAACGTGTGAGAACGAGCCATTAGCGGACCTCCAGGTCGAAGCGGTCTACGTATGCACCCGCGGGAGTCGAGCCGAGTTGGTACAGGGATCCGCGGACCAGTCGGAAGCGCCCGAGCGGTGCACTCTCTGCCCAGTCCGCTGAATCGAGCGAGATTCGACGAATAAGTCCCTCTGCGCCCAACACGAGAGCTACGAACTCGTCAGCGTCATCCGTGTAGACACGGGCAACGAGCACGACGTCGTGTCCGAGCGGTTCAGCGAGTTGTACCTCCGCCAGCGCGGTCTCACTCGCGATCCGCCATGATCGTCGCACGCCGGCTGGACCCACCAGAGCGACCCGGATCTCGTTGTTCAGTCGAAGTACGACGATCTCTTCGCCTCCACGAATTGGGCGCCCGGAGCGGCCGCGACGGCGTTGGACCTCCGGAGGGATGGGCGAACCGGCGGACGCTGCCGGCATCCACTGGCCCGACGGCTGTTGAAGGATGACGGGCCCAAGTGGGCCCTGCCGGATTTGGGATGCGGTTCGCTCGGCGGTTTCGGTCGACTCGAGCTCGCGGCCGTGGGAGTCGAAGCGGCGCACGAGCGGCGTGCGTCCGGAGCGGCTCGCGAATTCGAGGACGTAGAGCGAACCGTCGGAAGCGAGCGCCATGTCGGCGATGGTTCCGGCGATCGCCAGCGGAACCCGGGTCGGATTCTGTGACCCGTTGCGCCATCGGAGCACGCGTCGATGTGCCTGATCGAGAACGACGACCACTCCGCTCGGGTCGACGTCGAAAGCGGAGGCGCCGATCGGTGTGAGATTGCGACCCTCCTCGAGACCGACGTCGTTCGAACCGTCACCCCAGCCAACCTCGGCAACGCGCTCGTCGGCTCGAGACGACGACCCGAAGGCATGTCGTCCGAGATCGATAGCGATCGCCGCGCCGAGGGGAAGGCTCTGATGAGGAGCCCATGCTCCTCCGGACGGAAGGGTTACGGCGGCTTGGCCTGTCGCCGCCGCGATCTCGGCGTAGTACGTGAACCCCTTCCGCGGTGTTGTTATTTCCTCGGGAACGCTCGCGACGAGCCGACCGGCGGTGCCGTCGCTCCGAAGCGGAAGCTTAGAAAACGGGCCTGTGGATCCGGAGCGGATGAACACGGAGCCAACGAGGTCGCACGAGTCTTCGGGAGCTTCCGCTTCCGAGTCGATGCAGTACGCGTCGTAGCTCAGGTCGGATCGCTCCCCGTCTACCGTGAGAAGCGGCGGCACGTGCGTCGCCTCCACGATCACGCTCGACGGTTCCGCTGCGCGTGTGGCCACCGCCGAGTCTGCGACAAGGAACGTTGCTGCACCCGCCAATGCGCCAGTCAGCACCCCCAACGAGACGACGAGCCTTCCGCCAAAGGCATTCCTACGTCCGTCCATGCGCGCTCCTTCTGGTTGTCTATTACGACAACGATGGCACTGCGGAACACGCCCCGCAACGGACGGCGTGGAAGTCGGCGCGAAGTTGATGCAGTTCTTCGAAAGTCAGCGGCGCGTGGGAACTCGTCCAAGCTCTCGCTGAAGTCGCCGCGCTCGCCTCGCGACGAGGTCACGAAGTCGTTGCGGCTCGAGCACAGTTGTCTCACCTCGGTCGGCGAGTACCTCAGAGAGGAGCCACTCCTCCGTCTTGTATGGCACCTCGGCAATGGCCGATCCGTCGGTGAGCGGGCGCGCGCCACGCTCGAGCTTCCAACGTGCGACGACTGGGGAATGAAGGAGCCGCGCTACCCGGGGGTTCCGGAGGTACGAGGGATCGAATCCGTCTCGAGACTCGAACGTCGTGTCCGTGAGCCTGGCCGAGCGCATGCGGTCGAGACGAAACGTGCGAGCGGCGTCGACCGACTGATCCCATGTGTGCACGCGCCACACCGGCAACTCCCGCTCGATCGTGTACGGCTCGACGAGACGAAGCGACGGACCCTCGGCTCCGTCCTTCAGGTACTCGATCTCGACGACGATGCGTTTCTCGGTCGCCTCGCTCAAGACCTTGACGAGTGCCTCCTCATCCGACGCGTCGCGAGGCTCGGGCGTCCCGGCGAGATCGAAGCGGCCGAAGGTCTCCTCGAGTTTCTTACGGACACGCTTGAGCGGCGAGTGCGCGTCCGCGGCGATCGTCGGCCCGACGTACTCGATCGCCAGCCGGATCGCCCGCGCCTCGAGGGGTGTGAGCTTGGGTGAACGCCGGAAGACGTCGCCGTAGAGCTCTTTGTCGACACGCACGACGTCGCCGTCGTGTATGGCGTACACGGCATAGCAGCCGCCGCCGAAGTTGACGAGATTGAGGAGCGAGAGGTGATCTTGAAGCTCCTCGATCGGGATGGAGAAACGCGCGGCCAACTCGCCTGCGTCAAGCACGGCGGATCGCTCGTCTCCACAGGCCGCGAGAAGTTGCGCGAGGAGCGCCTGAAGGACGCCGAACCGCTCCGGAGCGACAGGCCCGAGGGGTCTTTCTGGCAGAGGTTGTCTTGAATCTGCCCGCTTTGGCCCCGCCGCGATGGGCGCTGGTCCGTCATGCGTCTCCGCGAGATGCAAGAGGCCGTTCGAGACCGCCTCCACGAGGTCGTCGGGCTCGAGCGGATCGGCGCGGCCGTTCTGGCGGAGGATCCAGCCGGCTAGCAGCTCGACGTTTGCGTACTCGGTCTCGAACACCCCGTCCTCGACGGTCCCGGCGTCAGAGAGCGTCCGCTCGACCCACCACGCGGTGTCCTCGGAGACAGAGATCCGAGCCGTCCCGACCGTCTCACCGATCTGCCACGGCCGGGGGATCCGATGCTTCTCGACGTCGAAGTCGGCGGGTGTCCGAAAGTCGCGCTCACGGCGGGTCGCGAACCGGATGTCGCCGCGGATTCGCGAAACCTTGAACGTCCGCTCGGTCTTTCGCTCGAGATCGTGTCCGACGACGTACCAGTTGCCGTCGTCGAGGCGGAGCGCGTACGGGTTCACGGTTCGCTCGCCGGATCGTGTGCGGCGCGGGCTCCAGTACCCGAAACGAACCGTCCGCTGCTTCGAGATCGCCGATTCGAGCTTCGACAGCCGGCCTGCGAGCTCGGGCGAGTAGTCCGGTGCGCTCACGCGCACGCGCTCCGCCGTCTGGGTGGTCGGCTCTGCAAAGCCCGAGCGGCCGAGTGCGAGATTCTGAAGCGCCAGGCGCAGGGGCTCTGCGTACGCGAACTTCCCCTCGAGGTAGTAAAGAGCCGTCTGCAGCGCCGCGAGCTCGTCGTTGTCCAGCTCGAGCCGGTCGAGGAAGTAGTGCTCCGACCGAAGGGTGTAGAGCTCTTCTCCCGTGAACTCGTCCCGCTGTGACTGGAGCGGTACGCCGAGTGCCGTCAGCTCGGCACGATCGGAGTAGAACCGGCGAGCGAATGCCTCATCGGACATCTCGCTGTATCCCTCGACGTTCGACTTGACGTCGCGCGCTGTAAGCAGCCGCCGCTCGGCCATGAGGAACGCAACCAGTGAAAGCTGCCGGATGAGCTTGTCGGCGTCGTGGGACATGCGCGTTGCGAGCTTACCGCTCGGCTAGTTGGTTGGCGCAGGACCGGAATCCGCGAGTGCTGATTCCGGTCCGCGCGAAATCCCTGAAGGCGTCCCGCTTCGCAGCCGCAGGCTCGCGTTCGCACGCAGGTGGACGTTTAGGCGGCGACGGTGGCGGAACGCTCGAGATGCTGGTGCGACGGGCAGAAGTCCCGCCCGGGGAGCGGCGTTCGCTGGCATGCCTTGCCCTTGCGGGTAGTGGCGTGGCAACGGGCGATTCCGCCATCCAGAAGGCCGGCTTCGACCTGTTGCTCGATGAAGCTTGTCGCAGCGCCGACCCCTTCTCGAACGGTCCACGCGACCTGAGCCTGAGCGGTAATCGGAAAATAGCGTCGAATGTCGGCGAAGAGCGCTCGATCCGGGCGTGCGAAGTAGTGAGGATCGTCCGCGAGGCGAGCCATTGTGTGCTCGCACTCGAGAAGCACCGCACGACGGTACTCGAGCTGCGTCGTCTTGCCAGCGTAGGGATCGATCAGGTCTTTGATCGAGCGATAGATCGCTCGCGAGTATTGATACATACACGAGCGAAGCTGTGCGACTTGGTCGTCCAAACGAGTCTGCCGAATTCTCCTGGATCCTTCTGGCCGGGCGAAAAAGACGCGAAGCGTACGCCTCGCGGAGGGGAAGTGTAGCGCCTTTGCGCCGGTGTTACAAAGTGCGAGACGAGTGTAGCCTGTACCGGCAACAAAGAATCACGAGACGACACGTCGAACAGCCGCGGTCCGCGAGAGCCGTCGGGCCGCCTCGAGCGCACTTGTTGCCTCGGCCTCGGAGGAGTAGACGCCCGTGAACACGATCCAGTAGCCAGAGTGCAGGCTTGCGTACCGCGACGAGTCGAGGACGCCGACCTGTGGGAGTCCCCGGGCTCGTGCCTTGGCGGCGCGCGCGAGCGCGATTCGGCGACCTCCCGTCTGGGGCAGAGATGCGAGCGCCACGGTCCACCCGTCCTCTCCGGGTGGCCACTCCGCGATCTGCGAGGGACTGCCGTCGTCCGGGGACGGGAGCGTGCTCGATGCCGGCACGGTTGCGAATCCGCCCGTGGCCGTGATCACCTCGGGATCGCCCTGGGAGCCGCCGGCAACGGCTACCGCTGCCGCAGCTCCGATCAGCGCGACGACGGCCGCGATCGCGGTACGCGTCATCCATTCCGATCCGCCTGTACGTATGCCCCGATCGCCGGAGGCCGGAAGGCGGACACCGCATTCCAGGCAGTACTCCTGTCCGCGAGCCGAGGGCTCGCCGCAGCGCGGGCAGGCTGTCATTCGCCGCTTGGAGAGGTGGTCGCGGCTGGTGGGCTTCCGCCGACGGGTCGACCGCAGGTCGCGCAGAACCGTGCGCCGAGAAGTAGAGGTGCTCCACAAATGCAGACAGCTCCTCCACCACCGCGGCGCAGACGCGCCGTTCCGTCGAGCAGCGCGTCGATCTCCTGGACGCGAACCTCGATCGCCACGAGCTCGGCGCAGCGCTCGACGATGAGCCCAGCGCTGAAACGATCTCGCTTGTACATCTCGAGCGCGAGCCCGCCCAGGTCGCGAAGCTTTTCCTCTCGCACTTGCAGGAGCGCCTTGCGCTCCCGCTTGAGCTCTCGAGCCGGCGGAACCACGTAGTGCGATCCCGGGACTCCGGTCGAGGTCAGGCTCTGAGTGTTCTCCGTGCCCGCCATCTCGAAAAGCCTAGAGCTGCAAGACGACGAGCCGCTCTTCGGTCATCTCGCGGATCGCGTAGGCAGGTCCCTCACGGGTGTTGCCGGAATCCTTCACGCCGCCGTACGGCATCTGGTCGGCGCGGAACGTCGGCGCCTCGTTCACTGTCACTCCACCGAACTCGAGCTCGCGTGCTGCGTGGAGTGCGGACCGCACGTTGTTCGTGAAGACGCCCGCCTGAAGCCCGAAGCGCGTGCCGTTCGCGAGTGCGATCGCCTCATCGAGTGTGTCGTAGGGCGTGACAACGCAGAGAGGACCAAAGACCTCGTCGCACGACACCTTCGCGTCGGCCGGCACGTCGGCGATTACTGTGGGGCGAAGGAGCTCGCCGTCGAGCGTGCCGCCTGTCAGGACACTGGCGCCACGCGCCCTCGCATCCTCGATCCACGAAAGCACCCGGTCGCGCTCGGACGTTGCGATCAGGGGGCCGACATCCGTGTCTTCCTCCGCAGGGTCGCCGACGCGGAGTGCCTCGACTCGAGGGAGAAAGCGCTCGAGGAAAGCGTCGTAAGAGTCGCGCTCGACGTAGATGCGCTGCACCGAGATGCAGCTCTGTCCGGCGAACGAGAATGCGTTCGCCGCGAGTCGGATTGCGACGTCATCCAGGTCGGCGTCGGAAGCGACGATGACCGGTGTCGCATTGCCGAGCTCCAGATTGACCCGCTTGCGGGGAGCGCGCTCGCGGAGCTTCCAGCCGACTGGGCCTGAGCCCGTGAACGTGATCAGCTTCACGCGTTCGTCTTCGACCAGCACGTCGCCGATCTCCGCTGCCGGGCCGCAGACGATGTTGAGCCAGCCCGGCGGAAGCCCCGCCTCCGTCTCGAGCTCAGCGAGCAAGAGCGCGGAGAGTGGGGTCTGCGACGCTGGCTTCAGGACGACTGCACAGCCAGCGGCCAGCGCCGGGGCGATCTTGTGCGCGACGAGGTTGAGCGGGAAGTTGAACGGCGAGATCGCACCGACGATGCCGATGGGCACCCGGAGCGTAAGCGCGAGCTTTCCCGCTCCGGCCTGCGATGCGTCCATGGGGACGGCGTCACCTACGAGCTTGCGGGCCTCGACGGCAGACATCGTGTAGGTCGAGACGGCTCGTGCCGCTTCGACCCGGGCTGCTTTCAGGGGTTTGCCGGCCTCGGCAGAGATGGTCCGCGCCGCTTCGTCGGCGCGCTCCGCGAGTAGCGCGGCAACGCGGTCGAGGATCGCGGCCCGCTCATACGCGGGCATCGGCTCTCGCATGGCGTTTTCGGCGGCGTCGAGCGCCCGTCGGGTCTCAGCCCCTCCCGCCCTTGCCACTCGGCCGACGGGCGAGCCGTCGTACGGCGAGGAAACATCGAACCATTCGCCTGTCTCGACCCACTCTCCCCCTATGAGCAGCTTCCGCTCCATTGCGGTCGTCGCCATGGCGGGAGTCTAGATGGGACCCTTGCGGATGGACGTGCCGGGCGCTCGCGACGCCCGGGGGCTGCGCCGTGGCGATCGCGTACCAGGTCGTCGGTGACGGGCCGCAGACGTTCGTCACCGAAAAAGATCTCGCCGCCGGCTCGGGGCTGGCGTTCGCCGACCGGTGGCGGGCGTGAGCCAAGAGGCGTTTCAGGGTCCGGCGTCTCTATTCTGTGGCCGATGGCTACAGATGCATACATCGTCGAGGCCGTCCGCTCACCGATCGGGAGGCGGAACGGCTCGCTTTCGGAGATTCGCGCCGACGAGCTCGCCGCACAGGTTCTGAACGGCCTGCTGGACCGAATCGACGTCGACCCTGGCGAGATCGAGGACGTTCAGATGGGCTGTGTGACCCAGGTCGGAGAGCAGGCGCTCAACGTCGGGCGGGGCGCCGTGCTTGTCGCAGGCTGGCCGGAGACCGTGTGCGCCACGACAGTCGACCGTCAGTGTGGGTCGTCGCTGCAGGCGGCATTCAACGGCGCGTCCGCGGTCCAGGCGGGTCACCTCGATCTCGTCGTCGCGGCGGGCGTCGAGCACATGACCCGCGTGCCGATGGGCTCGAACCTCGGCGAAGCTGGCTGGGGCGCCGTCAACGAGAAGATCGGTGAGCGTTGGCCGATCGTGCCGCAGGGGATCTCTGCGGAGGTGATTGCCGAAGAATGGACGCTGACGCGAGAGCAGCTCGATGACTACTCTCTTGCGTCACACCGCCGAGCTGTTGCCGCCAGCGACGAGGGCAAGTTCGAGAACGAGATCGTGCCGGTTGAGGTCAGAGCTGGAGGAGCAGTTGTCCTCTTCGCCGTTGACGAGACGCCACGACGGGATACGTCACCGGAGAAGCTCGCTTCTCTCCAGCCGGCCTTCAAGCCTGATGGGGTCGTGACCGCCGGAAACTCGAGCTCGATCGTCGACGGTTCGGCCGCGATGCTGCTTGCAAGCGGCGAGGCCGTGGAGCGCCTGGGCCTGAAGCCGCGCGGGCGGTTCGTCTCGTTCGGGCTCTCAGGTGTCGACCCGTACCGGATGCTGCACGGGAATCCGGAAGCCTGCTCCCGCGCACTTTCCAAGGCCGGCCTTGCGTGGGACGACATCTCGGTGGTCGAGGTCAATGAGGCCTTCGCATCGGTCGTGCTCCAGTTTCTGGCCGACACCGGGCTGCACGAACGCTGGGAGGCGGGCGACGTGAATCCGAACGGTGGAGGAATCTCACTCGGTCATCCGCTCGGAGCCACGGGTGCGCGCATCACGGCGACGCTCGTGAACGAGCTCGAGCGCCGGCAGACGCAGTATGGGATCGCGACGATGTGCATCGGCCAAGGCCAGGCGATCGCAGGCGTCGTCGAGCGTCTCTAAGCCCAGAGTACCGATCAGATCGACTGATCGATATCAATGTAAAAGCGACTGGTGCTGATGAAGTGCGATTGGCATCATGAGGACATGTTCGGTGTCATCCTTCTCGTATTGCTCTTGGTCATGGGCCCGTTGGCACTCGTCGCGGGCGTCGATTCTCGGATCGACGACGCCGACCGCCGGCGTCGCTACAACGCGTAGCCGGACCTTCTCCTCGTCTCCGGTCGAGCGTCGCTAGGATCGCGCGCGATGCCCGCCCCCGAGATACGGACGATCGGCGTGGTCGGTCTCGGCTCGATGGGCACCGGGATCGCGCAACTCGCCATCGAGGCGGGTTACGAGACGATCGGCCGCGAGGTGACCGACGAGCTCGGGCAGCAGGCGCACAGGCGGGTCGCGCATTTCCTCCAACGCAAGGTCGACAAAGAGCGGATGAGCGCCAACGATCGACAGAGCGCTCTCGCCCGGCTCTCGCTCACGACCGATCTCGCCGATCTCGCTGACTGCGATCTCGTGATCGAGGCGATCGTCGAAGACCTCGGAGACAAGCTGGCTTTGTTCTCCGAGCTCGACAGAGTCGTTCGCGACGACGCGATTCTTGCGACGAACACATCTGCGCTCTCCGTCACCGAGATCGCCGCATCCGTCGCAGCGCCGGCCCGGGTCGTCGGGATGCATTTCTTCAACCCGGCGCCGCTGATGCCGCTCGTCGAGATCGTGCGCGCCGAGCTGTCTTCCGACGAGGCAGTGGAGGCGGCGTACGCGGTGGGTGAGCGAATGGGCAAACACCCGATCCGCTGCAACGACACGCCTGGCTTCGTCGTCAATCGGGTCTTGATCCCACTCCTGAACGATTGCCTGCGCGTGCTGGACGAGGCGCGAGTCTCGCCCGACGACCTCGACACCGCGATGACCGCGGGCGCAGGGTGGCCGATGGGTCCGTGCACGCTCGTCGACCTCGTCGGGATCGACGTCCACGTGCACGCCTCGGAGGCCCTGTACGAGAAGCTCCGCGAGCCGCGAATGGCACCGCCACCGCGCATCGTCGCGATGAAGAACGCCGGCCTCCTCGGTCGCAAGAGCGGCCGTGGCTTCTACACATACGACTGATCTGGCCGCCGCGCGACGGCTCGGAGGAGTGGCGGCGCGAGCAGCGTCGTCAGCGCGGACTTGCCGACGCGATCCGCGCCGCCGCGGACCCCGTGTCCTGTGCGAGCTAACACTCTCCTTACACCCAAATCATCAGCGACTCACGCGGGACGTCGATACTGCCCCTGGAGCAGTGCGGACGCTTGCCCTCATCTCGTGCACCGGTGCCGCGGCCCTTGCCGCGTTCGCCGGCCTTGCCGGCGCCGCCGAGCCCAACGCGGGAACGCTGTCCGTCGAGCGGGGTAAAGGTGTTGTGATGCTTGACCTCCGCGGGAGCGTGCTCGGCCGGCTTTCGAACGGCACGCTGCGCGTGACCGATCACACTCCAGGCGACCGCTACGGGGCATACGTGGTCGGCAGGAAGCTCACCCAGACTCGCGTCGGCCCGCGAACGGTGCTCTACCGCGGCCAGGGTCTTCGCTTCCGGATGCTCGGCGGGGGCTATCGCGTCGTGATTCGCGGGGCCGGCATCGACGTCGAGGCGGTAGGGCGTGGGGTCGTCATGTTGGACGGCGAGCCCAAGGTCGAAGGCGAGGACTCAGGTGTGTACTCCCTTGACGGAGCGGACTGTGGGGTCGAGCCTCAGCTCTGCGCTCCGCTTCCGACCGAGCCCGAGCGCTTCGTTTTCGGCCCGACGGCAGGCGAGCGTTCTTCGCGAGTCGTAGCGTCGTGACCGCGCCGCACACGATCCTCGTCGTCGAGGACGAGACCTCGATCGCATCGTTCGTCGCCGCCTATCTGCGCAACGCCGGGTATGTCGTCAAGACCGCCTCGACCGCGCAAGGTGCTCTCATCGAACTCGCGGGCGGGACGCCTGCCCTCATCGTCCTCGACCTCAACCTGCCCGACGGAGACGGCGTCGAGCTCTGTCGCCGCATTCGAAAGGGCTCCGACGTTCCGATCCTGATGCTCACCGCGCGCGATGAGGACATCGACAAGATCATCGGGCTCGAGGTCGGCGCCGACGACTACATGACGAAGCCGTTCAACCCGCGCGAGCTCGTTGCCCGCGTCAAGAGTGTCCTTCGCAGGGCTGCGCCAGACCGACGAAAGGGCGAGTCGGAGGAGCTCCGCCACGGCAGCCTCGCAATCAACTCGGGCAAGCGCGAGGTGCACGTGGGTGACGAGGAGATCCGCCTCGCACCCAAGGAGTTCGAGCTTCTCTGGGAGTTGCTCGACCACCGCGGCATCGTCCTGACCAGAGACCAGTTGCTCGAACGCGTTTGGGGGTACACGTTCGCAGGAGACACGCGAACGGTCGATGTGCACGTCCGGCAGATCCGGCGCAAACTCGGCGACGCGTCACCGATCGTGACGGTGTGGGGCGTGGGCTACAAGGTCGCGTCCGAGCGGACTCCCGCGCCATCCCCAGCCGTCTAGCGGGCTACCCTGGACTCGTGCTCGGAACGCTTCGCGTCCGTTTGACAGCGCTCTTTCTCGTGGTCGTTCTCGTCTTTGGCCTCGTCTCGATCGCCGCTGCCGTGCGCCTGTTCCAAGACGTCACGCGCACCGCGTCGGAGCGGGAGCTCGAACGTGAAGCCGCCGGTCTCGCCGCGCTGTATGCGGAATCGGCTCTTCGCTCGACGGATGAAGGTGCAAAGGCGCCCGAGTTCGCGGCGGAGAAGCTCGAGCTTGCGACCGGCGACGAGCTTTTCTATGTCGGCGCCTCACCGTTTCCCGGGCAGCGGTTCGGACTGACGCGGGTACCACGAAGCGCGCTTGGCGATGTCGAGCTGGACGGTGACCGACAGGTGACGTTCGAATTCACGCCGCCTGGCGAGAGCCGCGGGCTGCTCGCTGCCGCCTATCCGGTCAAGCTCGAACCGGGAACCGACCCGTTCGGATGGCTCATCGTCGCGAAGCCCACCGCTGAGCTGCGGGAGCAATGGCTGACGCTCGTCGGCAGGCTCGTGCTCGCGCTCGCCGTAGGCGTGGCGCTTGCCGGAGTGCTCTTCTACTGGCTCTCTCGACGCTTGACGGACCCGGTCCTCACTCTCTCACGCGCCACCGAGGACGTCGCCGCGGGTCGGTACGACATCGAGATTCCGGCCGCTCGTGGAAGCGACGAGGTGTCACTTCTCACGGAGCGCTTCCGCGGCATGGTGGCGCAGCTCGCCGAGACGGAACAGATGAAGCGCTCGTTCCTGATGTCCGTCTCGCACGAGTTGCGGACGCCACTGACCGCCATCCGTGGGCATGTGGAGGCGATCCGGGAGGGCATCATCACGGAGCCCGAACAGGTCGAGAGCTCGCTCGAGATCGTCGTCGCCGAGACCGACCGGCTCGAGCGGCTCGTCGGCGATGTCCTGGATCTCGCGAAGCTGCAGGCTCACCGGTTCACCGTCCGCCGCGAAGAGGTCGACCTCAACCGCGTTCTCGATCACGCGTACGGCGCGTTCACGGAGGAGGCGCGACGGAGGGAGATCGACTATCAGCTGTCCGCTGAGTCGGAGCCGCCCGTCATCGTGTCCGACGGCGACCGTGTGCTTCAGGTCATCACGAACTTACTCTCGAACGCGTTTCGGTGGACTCCCGACGGCGGTCGCATAGAGCTCTCGCTCGGATCGGACAACGGTGACGTGCGCGTGGACGTTCTCGACACAGGGCCTGGCGTTGCTCCGCGCGAGCGCGCACGGATCTTCGACGCGTTCGTGTCGGAGGACGTCAACGGGACCGGGCTTGGGCTTCCGATCGCACGAGAGCTGGCGGTCGCTCTCGGCGGGCGCATCGAGCTCGAGTCGGAGCCTGGAAGCGGAAGCTGCTTCCGGCTGGTACTCCCGCTTGGTCCGGCTCTATAAGGTCAGGTGCCGAGTCGCCCGCGTCAGGCTGCTGCCGCGTGCTCGACCTGCTCGTGCGCTTCGTTCATCGCGGTCGCCTCGACTCGAATGAGCGATCCGGCCGCCTCTTCTTGGGCGCGCTCGAGTCGCTCGAGGCGTGTGTCGACACCTTTCCAACCCGAGCTCACGAGATCGACGAGGAGCGCGAGATCGTCCACACGAGCGTGCCGCTCGGCGAGCAGTTGGCCTTCGAGCCGCTCGAGTCTGCGGATCGCTTGGTTGAGCAGCCCGCGGATCTCGGCGATGTGTCGCGCGACCGGCAGGACTTCTGCGCGAAGGCCGTCCCGAACTGCGCTTCCGACCTGAGCGGGGATCGAGGCCTCGAACTCGGCCGTTGCGACGGCGAGTGTCTCGATCTGGCTGCGTGAGCGTTCGAGCGCAGCTTCAAGTGCCGCGGGCTCGGGGCGGCCGGCCGCCGCGTCTGCAATTCGCTGCTTCGCTCGTTCCAATGCAAGGCTGTCCATGGGCGCCGAGGCTACTCTCCGCGCCGGATGGACACGGCTGAGCTTGACTACGAGTTGCCCGCGGAGCTGATTGCCCAGCATCCCGTCGAGCCGCGCGATGCGTCGAGGCTCTTGGTGTACCGACGGGACTCGGCCACCATCGAGCACGCGGTTTTCTCGGATCTCCGAGGGCTCCTCACCGACGAGCTCGTCGTGGTCAACGACAGCCGCGTCGTACCCGCGCGGCTTCGCCTCCGACGCGCCTCCGGCGGGGCGGTGGAAGTCCTCCTCCTCGAAGCCGTCGCAGGCGGGGACACGTGGGAAGCGCTCGCTCGCCCAGCACGCCGATTGCGCGCGGGAGAGCGGCTCGGCCCGGTGGAGCTCCTCGAACCGCTCGGCGACGGACGCTGGCTCATCCGACTCGACGGCGAGCCGAGTGGCGACACCCCCCTTCCGCCATACATTCGCGAGCCACTCGAAGATCCAGAGCGGTACCAAACCGTCTACGCGCGAGTGCTGGGGTCGGCGGCGGCTCCAACCGCAGGTCTTCATTTCACACCGGACACGCTCGCTGATCTCGAGTCCGTCCACGTGACGCTCCACGTGGGTCTCGATACCTTCAGACCCGTCACGGAAACCCGCCTGGAGGAGCACGTTCTCCATGGCGAGCGGTACGAGGTCGACGCGGATACGTGGAGCCGGATCGCCGGCGCTCGCCGTGTACTTGCCGTGGGTACAACCACCGTGCGTGTGCTCGAGACGGTTGCACGAAGTGGAGAGTTGCGCGGACGCACGACGCTCTTCGTCGCGCCGGGTTTCACGTTTCGGCGTGTCGATGCCCTGCTGACGAACTTCCACCTCCCGCGCTCCACGTTGCTCGCGCTCGTCATGGCATTCGTTGGCGTCGGGGAGGCGCGGGAGATCTATCGCGTCGCCGTCGACGAGCGATATCGGTTCTACTCATTCGGTGATGCGATGGTGATCCTCTGACTGGCGGCGGTGAGAGCAGACCGTGCACTTGTCGCAGTTCCGACGCGATGTCGTGTCCCATGGGTCTGCACTTCGCGACTAGGCTCAAAGTGGGAGGAGGCGCGGGGTGGCCCCTGGGCCGGGGCGCGTTTCTTTCAGCTGGGAGGTGGCGACTGTGAGCTTTCGGGTCGATGCCACCGACGGCGCGGCTCGCGCCGGAGTCCTCGTCACCGCGCACGGAGAGATCCAGACCCCAGCCTTCATGCCCGTCGGCACGAAGGCGACGGTGAAGTCACTTCACCCCGACGAAGTGCGGGCGCTCGGCGCCCAGGTCATCCTCGGGAACTCCTACCATCTCCACTTCCGTCCGAGCGAGGCGGTTGTCGAGAGCCTGGGCGGCATCCATACCTTCTCCGGCTGGACTGGGCCTATTCTCACGGACTCGGGTGGGTACCAGGTCTTCTCTCTCCGAGACACGATCAGGTCCCTCGACGATGGCGGCGTCACGTTCCGCTCGGTGTATGACGGATCCGACGCCAGATTTACACCAGAAAGCGTCGCCGAGATCCAGCGTCGCCTGGGCTCCGACATCGCCATGTGCCTGGACGTCTGCCTGCCGTCAGGTGCGCCGCGACAGGAGCTCGAGAACGCGGTGCGGCTCACAGCACTCTGGGCGGAGCGGCAGGTGCGCGCGCCGCGGGCACCCGGACAGCTGCGGTTCGGCATCGCGCAGGGCGGAATCGACGCGGGGCTTCGCCGGCGGTCGCTCGACGAGATCTGCGCTCTTCCCTTCGACGGTTTCGCGCTCGGCGGCCTCGCCGTGGGCGAGGAGAAAGAGGAGATGCTCGACTGCGTCGAGTGGGCGACACCGCTCCTCCCGGCTGAACGCCCGCGGTACTTCATGGGAATCGGCGACCCGGTCGGAATCCTCGAGGTCGTCGCGCGTGGGATCGACATGTTCGACTGCGTCCTGCCGACGCGAACGGCGCGAACAGGTTCGGCACTTACGTGGGAAGGGCGTCTCAACCTACGGAACGCACGCTTCCGAGCCGACGCGGAGCCTCTCGACGAGGGTTGTCGTTGCCCCGCTTGTGAGCGGTTTTCGCGCGCGTACATCCGCCACCTCGTCACACAGGACGAGATCCTCGGGCTTCGTCTGCTCAGCCTGCATAATCTCTGGTTCGTACTCGACCTGACTGCACGCGCGCGGATGGCGATCGAGCGGGGCACGTTCTCGGCCTTTCGGCAGGACGCACTCGCGCGGCTGGCCCGCTCGCCGGAGGAGGAATCGTGAGCTTTCTGATCATCATGGTGTTGTTGCTCGTCGTCATGTATGTCCTCATGATTCGTCCGCAGCGCCAGCGACAAGCGCAGCAACAAGCGATGATCACGGGCGCGAGGGTGGGCGACGACGTGCTGACGACCGGCGGTATCTACGGTACGGTCACCGAAGCGGACGGCGACGACGTCGTCGTGGAGATAGCTCAGGGGCTGCAGGTGCACATGACGCGGCGTGGCATCGCTGCCGTGCTTCCTCCAGAGGCAGACGACGATCCAGACGTCGTCGACGGCGAGGCTCTGGAAGCCGATGAGCCCGACGATGCTGACGAGGTCGATGAAGCTGCCGTTAGAGAAGGCGTAGAACCGGTTACGAGCGAGGGCGCGGCTGACCCAACCGCCGGAGAGCGCGGCTAACCTGAGCCGCCTGCCTTGAACCGGCGTTCCTCCACCTTGATCGTCGCCCTGCTGGCCGCCGCGCTGGTGGGCGTAGCGCTGCTCGCCATCCCCGGTTCGCCGATCCAACAGAAGCCGACGCTCGGGCTCGATCTTCAGGGTGGCCTCGAGGTCACCCTGCAAGCGGTTCCACCGCCGGATCGCGATCTCACGCAGGAGGACCTCGATCGGTCGGTCGACATCATGCGGAACCGCGTCGACAAGCTCGGTGTGAGCGAGCCCTCCATCTACACCCAAGGCGACGATCAGATCGTGATCCAGCTTCCGGGCGTCAAGGACCCGGAGGCCGCAGCCGAGATCATCGGCACCACGGCGCAGCTCGAGCTCTACGACCTCGAGACGTCGCTCGTCGGGCCCTCGGTCTCCATTCGCGGCGAGCCCGTCGAGCACGCGTCGCTGTATGAGTTGCTTGCGAAGGTTCAGTCACAGGCGAAGGACGGCACGCCCGCTGAGTTCTACGTCGTGAACCGCAAGACGGAGCGCGTCGTCTCCGGGCCGTACGCATCGGAGGAGGAAGCGCTCAAGAAGTCGGGCGGCAAGCTCCGCGCAGGTCGCGAGGTATTCGAGGTGCCCGAGAAGATGGTCGTCATCTCGTGTGGGGAAGGTGCGGTCGTGTGTCCGGGCGGGCCGCAGGGAAGCGGCGTGGCGCCCGATCGCCCGTACTACTACCTCTTCAAGTACGACCCGCCGAACGTCCCGCAGATGACGGGTGAGGACCTCAAGCTCTCCGGGACCCGCGCGGACTTCGACACGAGCCCCGGCTCATCCGGGCGGCCGATCGTGACCATGGAGTTCACCGGCAAGGGCTCGGACAAGTTCGAGAAGATCACTCGCGACGAGTGGATCCGCGGCAAGCTGCGCAACCAGCCGCAGCACTTCGCGATCGTCCTCGACCGCGAGATCAAGACGTTCCCGCAGATCGACTACACGGACTCGAGCCTCTCTGGCGGCATCGGCGGAAGCCGCGCCCAGATCGAGGGTCTCGACTCGTTCCAGGAGGCGAAGGAGATCGCCCTCGTGCTCCAGACTGGCGCGCTCCCGGTCAAGTTCGAGACGCTCGACCGCACGGACATCTCCGCCACGCTCGGCAAGGACTCACTCGCCGAGGCGCAGCTCGCCGCGATCGGCGGCCTGATCCTCGTTGCAATCTTCCTGTTGATCTTCTACCGCTTCCTCGGTTTGGTGGCGGTCGCCGGGCTCGGGATCTACGCGGCCTTCCTGTACGCGACGATCCTCCTCTTCAACGTCACCCTCACGCTGCCGGGCTTCGCCGGCCTGGTGCTTACCTTTGGAGTGGCGGCGGACGCGAACATCGTCATCTTCGAGCGCATCAAGGAAGAGGTCCGCGCTGGGAGATCGGTGCGCGCTGCCATCGCGCAGGGGTACAAAAAGGGCTTCGCGACGATCGTCGACGCGAACGTCGTCACTGCGATCACTGCGATGGTCCTGTTCTCCGTCGCGACGGCGAGCGTGCGCGGATTCGCCCTCATGCTGCTGCTCGGAACCGCGCTGTCGATGCTGACCGCTGTGCTCGCCACCCGCGCAATTCTGGCCCTCATCGGCGGCTTCGGCTGGATCGACAACCCGCGCTTCATGGGCACGACCGGGCAAGGGATTCCGAGCTGGCTTCGGTGGGACTACATCGGCAGACGCCGCATCTGGTTTGCGATCTCGGGCATCGTCGTTGTGCTCTCGATCGCGGCGATCGCATACAACGGGCTCAACCTAGGTATCGACTTCAAGGGCGGCACCCAGCTCAGCTTCCGAACGCCGGAGCCCACCTCCCTCGAAGAAGTGCGTAACCAGGCGGCCGAGATCGGTCAGGCAGGCGCTGTCATTCAAGGGCGCGGACGGTCTGTCGAAGGCAACTACACGAGCTTCCAGATCCGCACGGAGTCGCTGACCGGCGACGAGCAAAGCGTGCTGCAGCAAGGTCTCGCCGACACCGTGAACGCAACGGCCTTCGGTGCAAAGAGTGTCTCCGAGAGCTTCGGCCGCCAGATCGCCAACAACGCGCTGCTCGCGATCTTGGTGAGCCTGCTGCTGATCGTTGCGTATATCTCGGTGCGCTTCCAATGGAAGTACTCGATCGGCGTCCTCGTCGCACTCGCACACGACGTCGTCATCACCGTCGGGATCTACGCGCTCACCGGCAGGGAAGTCTCGACCGCAACCGTCGCCGCGGTCCTCACCGTGCTTGGTTACTCGATCTACGACACGATCATCGTCTTCGACCGCATGCGAGAAAACGTCCCACTCATGCGGCGCGCGTCGTTCCGCGTCATCGGAAACGTTTCGATGTGGGAAGTGCTCCCGCGGTCCCTGGCCACGACTCTCATCACGTTGCTTCCGGTCGCGTCGCTCTACGTCTTCGGCGGGGACACGCTGAAGGACTTCGCTTTTGCGCTCCTCGTGGGCATCGGCTCTGGCGCGTATTCGTCGATCTTCCTCGCCGCACCGCTGGTCGCCGCTCTCAAGGAGCGAGAACCGGAGTTCGCCCGCCGTCGGGACGACCTCGGCGCGCTCGAGGGCATTACCACGGTAGGCGGCACGCTCGCGATGGAGGCGGCGGAGATCGTCGCGAGTGAGGACGGCATGTCGGCGGATGGCGGGGTCGACGACGAGGCTTCGGTGGCGGAGCGCGTGCCCGCGGCCGGTGCGCCTGCATCCGGGTCCGCGGCGTCCTCCAAGCGAGAACGCCGGCGCCAACGACGCGCATCGAGACCTCATGGCCGATCCCGCTAGCGATCGGAACCCACTGGAGACGCTCACGTTGGCCGGGCTCGGCGCCGTGGCTCTCGCGGCCGGACGCGCCGATCGTCTCGCCGACGAGATTGCAAGCCGTCTAGGAGTCGAGCGTGACGAGGTGCGAGCAGCGGTCGCGGATGTCCTGGAAAGCTGGCGCCGAGAGGCGGGCCGTCTCGGTGACAGCACCGGAAGCGCAGCGTCGCGGGTCGCGGCCGAGGTTGGGGTGGCTTCACGGGAGGTCGTGGACGAGCTCGAGCTGCGCGTGGCACAGATCGAGCATCGCCTAAGGCTTCTCGAGCGGGCCTAGAGCAAAACCCGGGTCGTCCCTACAATCGCGGCATGGCCAGCTCGCAGACGCGGTCTCAGGGAGGGTTCAGCCGCCTCTCGGAGATCGCTCAGGTGGCGGCGCGGCATGGGTTCGGCTACTTCCTCCGGAGAAACCGCCTGGACGACCTCACGGCCGGGGTGGAGGGCGCGACGACCGCGACTGGCTCGGACCGCGGGCGCCGTTTGCGCGAGATGCTCGACGAGCTCGGGCCGACCTTCGTCAAGTTCGGCCAACTCCTCTCGACGAGACCGGATGTCGTCCCGCCGGACATCGTCGCCGAGCTTCGCGGCCTGCAGGACGACGCCTCTCCAATTCCGTTCGAGCAGATACAGGAGGTCGTGGAGGCTGAGCTAGGCCTCACCATCGAGCAGGCGTTTCTCGAGTTCGACCCGATGCCGATCGCGTCTGCGTCGATCGGACAGGTGCATCGTGCGGTACTTCCAGACGGGCAGGAGGTCGCCGTAAAGGTGCAGCGGCCGACGGCAGCCGGCCAGATCGAGGCCGACATCGGGCTTCTCTACCAGGCGGCCAAGCTTCTGAAGGAGCGCGTGCGGGCACTTGAGTTCATGGACCCGCAAGAGCTTGTGGACGAGTTCGCGCGCTCAATACGCCTCGAGCTCGACTACGGGCACGAGGCGCGGAATGCGGAGCTCTTCCACCGGAACTTCGCCCGCACGGACGGCGTCGTCGTGCCACGGGTCATCCGGCAGTACTCCACCGCACGCGTCCTCACGCTCGAGTACCTACGAGGAATGAAGGTTGCCGACCTCAATCTGGTGGCGCTCCGACCGGATGAGCGGCGTGACATCGCCTATTCGCTGGCGGACGCGTGGATGACGATGGTGTTCCGCCACGGCTTCTTCCACGCCGATCCGCATCCGGCGAACATCTTCGTCCTCGACTCCGGCGAGCTGGGGCTCGTCGACTTCGGGCAGGCCGAGAAGCTCACCGACGAGGACATGGCCAAGCTGACGCGGCTCTTCGTCGACGCGGCGACCGAGAACATCGACGCCATTCCAAGGCGGCTGCGCGAGCTCGGTGTTCGCTACGCGCCCGAGCGCGAGCAGGAGTTCCGTGCCGAGCTGCGCGTTCTCTTCGATCGCTATTACGGCACTCGGCTCTCGGACATCGACCCACTCCAGGTGATCCGCGAGGGGTTCCAACTCATCTACTCGTTGAACTTGCGGCTGCCAAGTCGTTTCGTGATGCTCGACAAGGCGATTGCCACGCTCGCCTCGGTTGGACAGGAGGTTTATCCGGACTTCAACGTGTTCGAGATTGCCAGGCCGTACGCGCGAGGACTGCTCGTCGAGCGGTTCCATCCTCGCGTGATGTCGCAGCGGGCGCGTGCGGAGATGCTCGCGCTCGGCTCGGTCGCCCGCGAGCTTCCGTACCAGGTGAGCGACATTCTCGAAAGCCTTCGGCAGGGGACGTTCCAGGTTCGGATCGAGAACCCGGGCATCGACGAGCTCGACGATCACATCGACAAGGCGACGAATCGCATCGCGGTCGCCCTCGTGATTGTCGGAGGGCTTCTCGGATCGGCGATGATCGGCGTCTTTGCCGAGAGCGGGCCGCACGCCGCAGGCATCAATTTGCTCGCGCTCGTTGGCTTCGTCATCTCGAGCGTCTTCGGAATCTGGCTCGTCTGGGGCATTCTCCGCCACGGCCGGCTCTAGCTCGGAGACTCGGGCCGAGTCCGGGCCGGACAGCTGAGGAACGCTTGTCACGGATCCGCTGCAAAGAACATCTGGCGCCCAAGTGGGAGTCGGGCTACCGTCGGCGTCATGCCGAGCGCCGTCCTCGTCGCCGAACCCGAGCTTGAGATTCGCGAGTACCTGGGGCGCCAGCTGCGCGACGACGGCTTCGACGTTCTCGGCGCAGCACGCCGGAGCGAGGCGCTCGAGCTCGCCGAGCGGGCTCACCCGGACGTCGTGCTCCTTGCAGAGCTCGATCTTTGTCTTCGACTGCGGAGTGGCGAGCCGGGGCGCACGTGGGATCGAAACGTGCCGGTGATCCTGCTCGCTCAGTCGGCGGATCATGTCGATCGCGTGCGCGCTCTGGATCGCGGTGCCGACGACGTCATGGGCCGGCCCTTCGTGTACGACGAGCTGCTCGCACGAATCCGTGCGCTCCTGCGCCGAAGCTCCGTCGGTGCCGCCGACGTGCTCGTCGCGGGCGACCTCGTCATCGACAAGCGGACGCGACGCGTTTCGGTGCGCGACACGCTCGTCGTCCTCTCGGCGAAGGAGTTCGAGCTCCTCACGAGGCTCGCGGTGGAGCCGTATCGCGTTTTCACGAAGGAGGAGCTGCTACGGGAGGTCTGGGAATTCCGGGCTCTCGGGCGCACACGCACTTTGGAATCCCACGCCTCGCGGCTGCGGAAGAAGTTGCGAATCGCGGACGACGACCGCTACATCGTGAACGTGTGGGGCGTGGGGTACCGGCTGCTCGAGTGGTGAGATGCCCGCCTCGCCTTACCGCGCACCCTCGAGCTCGAGGAGCGTGATCTTCAGGTCGAGCCCACCCGCGTAGCCGACGAGGTCGCCGCCGGACCCGATGACCCGATGGCACGGCAAGACAATCGGAATGCGGTTTCGGTTCATCACGGTCCCGACTGCACGAGCTGCCCGCGGCCGCCCGACCGCGGCTGCCAGTGCGCCGTACGTCGTCGTCTCCCCGAACGGCACGCGCGCGAGCTCGTGGAGGACCGACACCGTGAATTGTGGAAGCGCGCGGAGATCTAGGGCGAGGTCGAACACGCGGCGCCGCCCGGCGAAGTACTCGTCGAGCTCGCGACGCGCCGCGTCAACCGACTTCGGCGAGCGGAGGACGGCAGGTCCGGCGATTCGGGCCAGTCGCTCGAGCTGATTGTCCGGGTCTGCCTCGAACGAGATGGCTGCGAGCCCACGAGTGGACGCGGCCACGAACAGCTGGCCGATCGGCGTGTCGACGACGTCAAAGCCCATATCGACCAAGTCGAGTGCGACCGCGGCTTCGCGGAAGCGACGGTCGAGGTCGGAAGAGACAGTCATGAGGATGCGCTCCTTCGCAGTCTGCGGATCCCCGTTGACGCGGCCTGACGCGCCGCATCCGGGGTCGACCCGAGCGCCGAGGCGATCTGGTCGTAGGACAGGTCGTAGCCGTAGCGAAGCACGACGGCGGCGCGTTCCTTCGGCGGCAGTCCGTCGGTCAGATCGGCGAGATCTTCGTATGCGGGCCGCGAGTCCTCGATGCCGGTTTCGACGAGTTCGGCACTCGGCCTCGATCGGCGAAGCGCGTCGAGTGCGACGTTCTGCGCGATCGTGAGCACCCAGGCCCGAAGATGCTCGCCGTGCTCGAGACGGCGATACGCCCTGAGCGCCCGAAGGAAGGTCTCCTGGAACGCGTCGTCGGCTCGATCGGTCCCCAGACGGCGCCGAAGCAAGCGGTGCACCTCGATGCGGTGCTGCTCGTAGAAGTGCTCGAACGGAGGAATCGTCACCGCGTGCATCATCGTCATCCAACGCACGGCGGCGCGCATTTGTGAGCATGCCCATATGAAGGTCGCCGTCGTCGGACATGTGGAGTGGATGAAGTTCGTTCCGGTTGAGCACGTGCCCGGCCCCGGCGAGATCGTCCATGCGGCGGAGTCCTGGGAGCAGGCGGCCGGAGGAGGGGTCGTCGCCGCCGTGCAGCTTGCCCGACTTGCCGACTCGGTGCGGTTCTTCACGGCGCTTGGCGCGGACGATCATGGAGAGCGTGCGAGGCTCGAGCTCGAGGAGCGCGGGATCGAGGTGCACGCGTCGGCTGCGGGCGCTCTGCAGAGGAGCGGAGTCACGTTCGTGGACGAGATGGGCGAGCGCACGATCACGACGATCGGCATGAAGCTCCATCCACGAGGTCACGACGACGCGCTTCCGTGGCACGAGCTTGCACTCTGCGACGCGGTGTATTTCTGCGCCGGAGACGCTGATGCGCTGCTGCTCGCCCGGCGGGCGCGCGTTCTGGTTGCAACCGCGCGCGAGCTGGCCACGCTACGGCAGGTCGCAGTCGAGCTCGATGCGCTCGTGGGCAGCGGGAAGGACGAGGCGGAGCTCTACCGGCCGGGCGATCTCGCCCCGGAGCCGCGCCTCGTCGTGACGACGTCGGGTGCCCTCGGCGGCTGGGCGCAGCCGGGAGGACCGTATTCGGCGGCTCCACTTCCACTGACGACGGTCGACTCGTACGGCGCCGGCGACTGCTTTGCTGCCGGTCTTGCCTTCGCCCTTGGTGCAGGGCTGGACGGGCTAGCGGCTCTCGACTTTGCCGCTCAGTGTGGCGCAGGCGCCCTCGCGGGCGCCGGGGTGCACGCCGAGCACGTTCCGCTTCCCTAAAGCTCCGGCGCCGAGTGGGGCGCAGGGGTTGCGCAGTGGGGGAAAGTGGAGTAAGGTGGGGCTCCGTGGGAAGACCACCCCGGACGCTTCGATGTTCTACGGAAAACACGAGCACACGGTCGACGAGAAGAACCGGCTCACGCTGCCGGCGAAGTTCCGCGATGCGCTGTCCGCCGGTGTCGTCCTCGCGCGCGGCATCGACCGGAACATCGACGTGTACCCGCGGGGGAGCTGGGACGCGAGCATCGCGCGAATCGCCGATCTGGACTCGCTCACGCGGGAAGCTCGCGAGATGAAGCGCTACCTGTTTGCGGGCGCCTCGGTCGCCGAGCTCGACAAGCAGGGGCGAGTGCTCGTTCCACCTGACCTCCTCACGCACGCAGGCCTCGGCAAGGACGTCGTCGTCGCCGGGGTGCACGACCACATCGAGATCTGGGACCGCACCCAGTGGGCGGGTCACGTAAGCGCGATCGAAGGGAGCGTTGGCGATGTTGCCGAACGTGCAGCAGACAGACGCAGCTGATCACGTCCCCGTGCTGGCCGAGGAGGTGCGCGAGCTTCTCTCCATCCAGCCGGGAGAGACGATCGTCGACGGGACATTTGGAGCAGGGGGCCATTCGCGCCTGCTCGCAGCAGATCTCCAGGGTAGCGGCAAGCTCATGGCAATCGATCGCGACCCGACCGCGCGCTCGTACTTCGACCGCGTCAAGGCGTCGACACGCGGCGTGCAGATGCGCTTCCTGCGCGGCGACTACGCCGTCGTCTTGTCGCAGCTCGCCGGGAACGGCGTCGGCGCCGACGCCGTTCTGCTCGACCTCGGTCTGAGCTCGATGCAGGTCGATCGGCCCGAGCGTGGCTTCTCGTATGCCACGGACGCTGCGCTGGACATGCGGATGGACACCTCCGATGAGCTCAGCGCGGCCGATGTCATCGCAACGTGGGACGAGCGGGAGCTCGAGAAGATCTTTCGCACGTACGGGGAAGAGCGATATGCGCGTCAGATAGCCCGCGGGATCGTTCGCCGTCGAAGCGAGAGCCCGATCGAGCGCACCGGGCAGCTGGTCGACGTCGTTCGCGCCTCGATTCCGGCTCCGGCTCGCTTCGGCGAAGGACATCCCGCGAAGCGCGTCTTTCAGGCTCTCCGGATCGAGGTCAATCACGAGCTCGAGTCTCTCGAGGCAGGCCTTCCGGCTGCGTTCGAGATGCTGCGGCCGGGCGGCCGGCTTCTGGTCATCAGCTTCCACTCGCTCGAGGACCGAATCGTCAAGCGCTTCCTTCGCGACCGCGCGCGCGGCTGTACCTGCCCGCCCGAATTCCCCATCTGTGTATGTGGACACGAGCCCGAACTGCGGATCCTCACGCCGAGGATCGTGCGGCCGTCGGCCCGTGAAGTCGATCACAACCCACGCGCGAGCTCTGCTCGGCTACGGGCGGCTGTCAAGATCTGATGTCAACCATTGCCCAAGGCACACGTGCCGGCCGCAGCGGCACGCGCACGCGCGGTGCGGCACGTCGGCGCTCGTGGGTCCTCGGGGGTGGCGTTCTGTGGATCGTCCTCTTCGCCGTGCTCCTAGCCGGCGTCGTCGCCGTCAACGTGACCGTGCTTCGGCTGAATCTTCAGCTCGACCAGGCGGGCCGTGAGCGCACGGAGCTTCGAGCAGACGTCTCCCGGCTGCGCTCGCAGCTCTCGAGTGCGTCCGCCACGTCGAGAATCGATCGCTTGGCGCAGAAGGAGCTCGGGCTTGTGCCGGCGAAATCCGACGAGACGATCTACGTCCAACTCGGTCGGTGAAGCCAGCCGCGACGAACCGGCGCATCGTCCTTCTTGCGGGGGTGTTCGTGGCCCTCCTCGCCGCTGCGCTCGGTCGGGCGGTGTGGCTGCAGGCGGTGAAAGGGCCCGAGCTCGCGGCGATGGCGCTGCGCCAACATCGTGAGACGGTCGTTGTTCCGGCTGCGCGCGGGACGATCTTCGATCGCAACGGCGAGCCTCTCGCGATCGGCGAGCAGGCGACCACGGTGTACGCGAACCCTCGTCAGGTCGACCGCCCACGAGACCTGACGCTGGCTGCGGGCAAGGCGCTCGGCGTCGAGCCCGGCATCGTCTATCCGCAGCTCGTCGATCGCACACGAGGGTTCGTGTATGTGGCACGCAAGGCCGATCCGCTAAGGTCGAGGAGCTCGAGAAGCTGGGCTTCGCGGGGCTCGGTTTCTACCCCGAGGAGCTTCGGACCTATCCTCAGGGTCCGGTTGCGGCTCAGGTGCTCGGATTCGCCGGGCTCGACAACAAAGGCCTCGAGGGGCTCGAGCGCTCGCTCGAGACGGTGCTCGCCGGCCGGCCCGGAAGCCAGACCATCGTCAAGGATCCGTTCGGTCGGGCGCTCGATGTCGTCTCTACAAATCCGGAGACGCCGGGGAAGAATGTTCGCCTCACGATCGACCATCAGATTCAGGCGAACGCCGAGACCGTTCTTCAGGAGACCGTGCGCCGCTGGGGCGCACGGGCAGCGTCGGCCATCGTGATGGATCCCTATACGGGGTCGGTGCTGGCGATGGCAGTCGCGCCGCGTTTCAATGCGAACCGCTTTCCGACCACGCGCCCTGATCGTCGCCGCAATCGAGCGGTGACGGACACGTACGAGCCGGGCTCGACGTTCAAGCTCGTCACGGTCGCGGCGGCCCTCCAGGAGGGCATCGTGAACCCGTCTACCTCGTTCCGACTTGCGCCCTCGATCAAGGTTTCGGATCGCGTGATCCGAGAAGCCCACTCGCGCGGGACGCAGCGGCTGACGGTCAAGCAGATCGTGGAGTTCTCGTCCAACATCGGCACGATCACGATCGCGCAGAGACTCGGCGAAGGCCGGCTCGCGTCGTGGATCGATCGCTTCGGATTCGGTGAGACCACGGGAATCGACTTCCCGGGTGAGTCATCGGGCTTCGCGCTACCGCTCGACCAGTGGTCGGGGTCGACGATCGGAACCGTGCCGATCGGGCACGGGATCGCAGTGACGCCGATTCAGATGGCTCGCGCTTACGCAACCATCGCGAACGGAGGAGTGCTCGTGAGGCCTCACCTCATCGAGCGGGTCGACGGCCAGCCGATCGCGGCGCCGAAGACGCGCCGAGTCGTGTCGCGCCTGGTATCGGCCCAGATGCTGTCGATGCTTCGAGGCGTCGTTCTCGAAGGAACGGGAACCGAGGCCGCCATCCCCGGCTACACCGTCGCGGGCAAGACGGGCACTGCCGCGAAGATCGATTCGAACGGCCGCTACTCGACCTCTCGCTACGTCGCGTCGTTCGTGGGGCTCGTGCCCGCGACGAAGCCCCGGCTCGTGGTCATGGTCATGGTCGACGAGCCACGCGGGAGCATCTACGGCGGTGTGGTGGCTGCGCCGGCGTTCAGCGAGATCGCGCGCTTCAACCTGCAGCACCTCGAAGTGCCCCCGGACGCACCGCGAACGGCCACACGCCGCTAGCAAAGCACGGGTGCCGCGGCCGCGAAGCGGATGCCTCAAGGAAAGGCGCGGAGCGCCTTGTCGGCAAAGAGGACCAGGGAAAAGGGTCGGGAGGATCGGGAGGTTCTCCCAGCATCAACCAGACGCCGGAATCCGCGCGAGCGGAGTCCGTCCGCTGCGCAGTCAGTAGCCTTCCGCGGAGTGGATCTCGACGCGCTGATCCGGGCGCTCGCACCGAGCGACGTGACCGGAGCGCGGCCGGTCGAGATCGCCGACCTCGCATACGACACACGACGCGTGACGGCAGGCGCTCTCTACTTCTGCGTTCCGGGCGCGCGGGTCGACGGGCACGATCTCGCTTGGGAGGCGATCGAGCGTGGCGCGGCCGCTCTGGTCGTGGAGCGTCCGCTCGAAGTCAGCGTTCCACAACTGGTCGTCGCGGACTCGCGGGCGGCGATGGCGATTGCCGCAGACGCGTTCTTCGAGGAGCCGACGAAGGAGCTCGAGATCGCTGGAGTGACGGGGACCAACGGCAAGACCACCACTGCGATCCTGCTCCAGGCGATGCTCGACTCGCCAGGGCAGACTTCCGGGCTCGTGGGGACGATCCAGTGGATCGTCGGGGGCGAGCATCGCCCCGCGCCGTTCACGACCCCGGAAGCGATCGACCTCCAACGGCTCTTCCGAGAAATGCTCCAACAGGGCGATCGCAGCGCTGCAGTCGAGGCGTCCTCGCATGGATCGGCGTTCGGTCGTCTCGACCGCGTGCGCTTCGATGCGCTCGTCTTCACCAACTTGAGCCAGGACCACCTCGATCTGCACGGAACGATGGACGACTACTTCCAGGCAAAGCGCCGCCTGTTCACCGGGGCACAGCCTCCCCCCGCCGCCGTGAACATCGGCGACGACTGGGGCCGCCGGCTGGCGAGCGAGCTCGCCGACGTTCATCGGGCACCGCTCGTCACCTTCGGGCTCGACGACGATGCCGAGATTCGGCCCGAGGCGCTTGCGCTGTCGGCCCACGGAAGCCGCTTTCGCGCCGCAGGGATCGAGATCGACACGCCGCTCCGCGGGCTCTTCAACGTTGAGAACGTCCTGGGGGCGGTCGCCGCGGGGCTACTCCTCAACCTCGCCGAGGACGCGATCGCGGCCGGAATTGCCCGCGTGGCCGGCGTCCCTGGAAGATTCGAGGCCGTCGACGAAGGCCAGGACTTCTCCGTCATCGTCGACTACGCGCACACGCCCGACTCGCTCGAGACAGTGCTCCGCGCAGCGCGTGGGCTGGGAGATGGGCGCATCATCGTGGTCTTCGGAGCCGGGGGAGACCGCGACCGGGGGAAGCGCCCGCTGATGGGCCGGGTCGCCGTCGAGCTTGCTGATCACGTGATCGTCACGTCGGACAACCCCCGCTCGGAGGAGCCTGTCGCGATCATCGCGGATGTGCTCCAGGGAACCGGCGTCGACGTGGAGATGGATCCGGACCGGCGTGCAGCGATCGTGCGGGCGATCGGGATCGCCGAGCCTGGCGACGTCGTCGTCATCGCGGGCAAGGGGCACGAGCAGGGCCAGGAGGTCGCGGGCGTGATCCATCCCTTCGACGACCGCACGGTCGCGCGCGAGGCGCTCGCCGGGCCCGGCTCGTTCCGGTGACAGGCGAATGATCCCGCTCGCGTGGTCGGAGGTCGCCGAGCTCCGGCTCGGCACGCTGGAGGGTGGAGATCCGGGTCGGACGATCGTCGGGATCAAAGCCGACTCCCGTGAGGTGGGGCCGGACGATCTCTTCGTGGCGCTCAACGCCGGCGTCGGCTACGTCGAGGAGGCGCGTGCGCGTGGCGCGGCGACTCTCGTGCCGAAGGACCAGAAGGTCGCGCTCGCTGCGCTCGCTGCACTCGTCCGCAGAAAGAGCGACGCGCGCGTGGTCGCCGTCGTCGGTTCGGCGGGCAAGACGACCACGAAGGACATCCTCGGCCCCCTGTGCGCGCCACATGCGCCCACGATCTGGGCCGACAAGAGCCTTAACAACGAGATCGGACTGCCGCTGACGGTGTGCCGGCTGGAGCTCGACACCCGGATTCTCGTCACGGAGATGGGAATGCGCGGCCTCGGACAGATCGCCGCGCTGTGCGCGATTGCGCTACCCGAGATCGTCGTGGTGCCCCACATCGGTCCCGAGCACCTCGAACTTCTCGGTACCGTCGCGCGGGTGGCCGAAGCAAACGCCGAAGCCATCGCGTCACTTCCGCCCGGCGGCACCGCCGTGGTTCCCGCAAGGGCGTCTGAGCTCGCTCCGTACCTCGGGCGGGACGACATCGCCGTGCGGCGCTTCGACTCGGACGAGGTCGAACTCGAAGGCAGCACGGCGCGCTACTCGCTTGACGGTCGGATCGTCGAGCTCGAGCTTCCGTTCACGCAGCGCCACCACGCCGTCAACGCCCTGGCTGCCTTACACGCGTTCGCGGCGCTCGGGCTTCCGCTCGATCGCGCCTCGGCAGGCGCCGACGCCATTCGGCTCTCTCCTTGGCGAGGTGAGGAGACACTGCTTGCGGGTGGAGGTCTGCTGATCAACGACGCATACAACGCGAACCCCGACTCGATGCGCGCCGCGCTCGAGCATCTAGCGGAGCGCGCGGGGGCGCGTCGCCGCGTGGCGATCCTCGGAGAGATGGCGGAGCTCGGGGTGGAGTCGGATCGATACCACCGCGAGATCGGCGAGCTCGCCGCCCGCCTCCGCGTCGCGCTGATCGGAGTCGGAGAGCCGGCCAGGGCTTATGGGCCAGTAGTCTGCGTGGCTGGAGCCGAGGAGGCGCTCGACGCTGCCCGCACGATGGTGAAACCCGGCGACGCCGTTCTCGTAAAGGCCTCGCGAGTCGTCGGGCTCGAAGGCATCGCCGAGGAGATCACGAACTTCGCTCGAGCATGGTCCCCGTCCTGATCGCAGGCCTGCTCGCGATGGTCTCCGCCGTCGTGATCGGGCCGAAGTTCATCGAGATGCTGCGGGCGAGGAACCTTGGTCAGCAGATCCGGGCCGAGGGGCCGGCGGCGCACGTCGTCAAGCAGGGGACGCCGACGATGGGAGGGCTCCTCATCATCGCCTCGGCGGTCATTCCCTTCCTGGCGCTCTCGCAGTACACGGCGGAAGCATTGACGGTGCTCTTCATCACGCTCGGGTGCGCTGCGATCGGATTCGGCGACGATTACCTGAAGCTGCGCCGCCGGCACTCGCTCGGGCTCCCCGGGCGCTGGAAGATGGTGCTCCTCGTCGCTGTGACGGTGGGGGCCGCCCTGCTTCTACAGGAGACCCAGAGTTTCACGACATCGATCTACGTTCCCGTGGTCGGCTGGGACGTGAACCTGGGCGTTCTCTTCTATCCGTTTCTCTTCCTGGTGATCGCCGGAACCGTAAACGGCGCAAATCTCACCGACGGCATCGACGGTCTCGCTGCAGGCACGGCGACGATCATGCTCCTGACGTTTCTCGCGATCGCGGGGATTGCGTGGATTCGCTCGGGCGTCCCCGGTGACCGCAGCGAGGTGTACCTCGACATCGCCACGCTCGCGGCAGCGCTGATCGGAGGGACGATCGGCTTCCTCTGGTACAACGCCTTCCCGGCCGAGGTCTTCATGGGCGACACGGGCTCGATGGCCCTGGGGGGCGCGATCGCAGGGTTTGCGATCGTCACCGGGACGGAGATTCTCCTGCCGCTCATCGCGGGGATCTTCGTCATCGAAGTGCTGTCGCTGATCATCCAGGTGGTCAGCTTCAAGAGGACGGGGCGACGTGTCTTCCTGATGGCGCCGATCCACCACCACTTCGAGATGAAAGCGTGGTCGGAGACCAAGGTGATGGTTCGATTCTGGATCATCTGCGCGATCCTCTGCGCATCGGGGTTCACTCTCTTCTACGGCGACTTCCTTCAGTTCATCGAGCCTTGAACGCGACCCAGCTCTCCGGCAAACGCGTTCTCGTCGTGGGGCTTGCGCGCTCCGGGAACGCTGCGGCCGCCGTGCTCGTTGGCCGGGGTGCCGACGTGGTGGCGTTCGATCGCGACGAAGCCGTCGGAGTGGGGAGGCTCCTCGAGCTTGGCGTCGAAGTTCACACGGGACGCGAGGAGGAGAAGCTGCTACAGGGGACAGATCTCGTCGTGAAGAGCCCGGGTGTCCCGGGCGAGACGCGGCTCGTCGCCGGCGCCCGCCGGCGCGGCATCCCCGTTTGGAGCGAGGTCGAGCTCGGTGCACAGCTCCTCCCGAACCCACTCCTCGGAGTGACCGGGACGAACGGCAAGACGACGACGAGTGAGCTTCTCGGGGAGGTGTTTCGGGCAGCGGATCGGCCCGTCGAAGTTGCCGGGAATGTCGGTCGTCCGCTCACGTCCCTCGTCGGCGTGGCTCGGCCCGATACCTGGATCGTCTGTGAGCTCTCGTCGTTCCAGCTCGAGGACGTCGAGACCCTCAATCCCGAGATCGGCATTCTCCTCAACCTCGAGCCCGATCATCTGGATCGTCACGGCTCGCTCGAGTCCTATAGCGACGCCAAGCTGCGCATCTTCGAGCGCCAGTCGAGTGAAGACACGGCAGTCGTTCCACGCGGCTTCGGCACCGTTCCCGGCGCCGGCCGCCGGGCGGAGTTCGACGCGGCCGACGAGCTCCCCGCCGAGCCGCTGATCCCGGGCTCGCACAACCGCGAGAACGCAGCGGCCGCGACCGTCGCAGCGCGTGCTGCCGGGATCCCCGACGAGGCGATCGCGAAGGGCCTTCGCACGTTCCCCGGTGTTCCCCACCGGATCGAGCTCGTCCGCGAGCTTCGGGGCGTGCGCTACGTCAACGACTCGAAGGCCACGAACGTCGCCGCAGCGTTACGCGCGCTCGCATCGTTCCCCGGGTCTCGGCTGCACGTCATCCTCGGCGGGCGAGGGAAAGCGGAGTCGTACGAGTCTCTCGCCGCCGCGTTCGGATCGGGCGATCGCGGATATCTCATCGGTGAGAGTGCACAAGAGATCGCCGACGCCTTCGGCTCGGCAGGCGTTTCATACAGCGCTGCGGGCAGCCTCGTAGTGGCTCTCGCGGAGGCGACGGCGAGCGCCCGAGCCGGCGATGTCGTGCTCCTCTCGCCGGCGTGCGCGAGCTTCGACCAGTTCGAAGACTTTGAGGCCCGAGGCGACGAGTTCCGCCGGCTCGTGGAGGCGCTCTCGTGACGAGAGATGGGCACTTCGACCAGCGGCTCCTCGCGTTCGTCACGTTGGGTCTCGTCGCGTTCGGGCTCGTGATGGTCTACAGCGCGACCTCGGCGTCGGCGACTCTCGGCAACGGCGATCCGATGAGCTACCTCAAGCGGCAGGCCGTGTACGCACTCATCGGCGTGGCCGTATTGGTGGCGGCCGCCCGCTTCGACTACCACCGCCTCCGGTTCATCGCGCCGCCGCTCCTCCTCATCGCTTTGGGTCTCTGTGTCGCCGTGCTCGTTCTCGGCCCACAGATCAACGGCGCGCGACGCTGGTTCCTGCTCGGGCCCGCCAGCTTCCAGCCGTCCGAGCTCGCCAAGCTCGCGCTGTGTCTGTTCGCTGCCGTGTATCTCGCGCGGCGACGAGCTCCACGAACGTTGGGTGAGCTCATCAAGCCGCTCGGACTGCTCACCGCGATCTTCTGCGGCCTGATCCTCCTGGAGCCTGATCTCGGAACGACCGTCTCCCTGTGCGGGATGATGCTTGCTGTCTTTCTTGTAGCCGGCGTGCCTTTCCGGCTGCTCGTGGCAGCGTCGGTTCTCGCCGCCGGCGTGGGTCTCCTCGCGATCTGGGTCGAGCCCTATCGCCGCGCGCGAGTGTTCAGCTTCCTCGATCCCTGGAGCGATGCTCAGGGGTCCGGATTCCAGATCGTCCAGGCGATGATCGGCATCGGGTCGGGAGGATTCACCGGAGCGGGTCTTGGCGAGGGCGTGGGCAAGATCTCGTACCTGCCCGAGGCGCACACCGACATGATCTTCGCCGTCATCGGAGAAGAGCTCGGCCTCCTTGGGTCAGTGCTCGTCATCGGCGCCTTCGCTGTGTTCGCAGTGGCGGGGTTTCGCATCGCGCTTCGCTGTCGCGACCCCTTCGGCAAGCTGCTCGCGGCAGGGCTCACAGCGCTCATCTGCGGACAGGCTGCGATCAACCTCGCCGCCGTTCTCGGCATCGCACCTTTGACCGGGGTTCCGCTTCCGTTCGTCTCCTACGGCGGGTCAAGTCTCGTTGTGCTCCTCGCCGGGGTAGGGATTCTCCTTAACATCGCCGTGAATGGAACCGTCGTCCAAGCTCGCGTGCCTGATCGCAGCGGGCGGAACAGCAGGGCACGTCCGGCCAGCGCTCGCGGTCGCCGAAGCGTTGCGCGCACGCGGAGTGACGGTGACGTTCGCCGGGTCGCCAGGTCCCGTCGAGTCGCATCTGGTTCCTGAAGCGGGCTTCGAGCTCGACACGTTCCCCATTTCGGGGTTTCCCCGAAGGCTCGGTCTCGACCTCCTGCACGCTCTCATTCGCGCAGCTCGCGCTCCGTTTGCCTGCAGCGGCATCCTCGAACGCCGCCGTCCCGACGTCGTCCTTGGAGCGGGGGGCTACGTCGCTGGGCCGATGGTGCTCGCCGCGCGCTTGCGCCGGATGCCGACCGCACTCACCGAAGCGGACGCGCACCTCGGGCTCGCCAACCGGCTTGCAGCGCCGTTTGCGCACAAGGTGTTCCTCTCCTACTCGATTCCTGGCCGCGACGGCGCGAAGTACGTCGTCACGGGGAGGCCGATTCCCACGGCCCATCTCGACGCCGATCGCGCGGCTGGTCGGGTGCGCTTCGGACTCCCAGCCGACGGTCCTGTCCTCGCCGTGTTCGGGGGGCTGGCGGGAGCGCAGGCTCTGAACGAGTTCGCAGTCGACGTGTTCGGTGAGACCGGGCCCGCCGTGCTGCACGTTTCCGGCGAGAGAGACTATGAGGCGCTGCGCCCGAAGGTGAAGCGCCCGGACTACGTCCTGCTTTCGACGACCGACCACTTCGGCGAAGCACTTGCCGTTGCCGATCTCGCAATCTCGCGGGCGGGGGGAACGGTGTGGGAGCTCGCCGCCGCGGGGACGCCCTCCATCCTCGTTCCGTACCCGTATGCGACGGCTGATCACCAAACCGTCAACGCGCAGCACTTCGAGCGCGGTGGCGGCGCGATTGCCCTCGACCAGAGCGATCTTTCGCGTGCCCCTCAGCTCGTCGTCGAGTTGCTCGGGGACCCCGAGCGCCTACGCAGCATGCGAGACGCAATGCGCACGCTCGCGCGGCCGCACGCCGCCGAGACGATCGCCGACGAGCTCGTGGCACTCGCATCGGGACGGAGCACTCATCGTGCCAAGTAACAGTCTGGTGCTTGAACGATGGATGGCGACTTGACCGGGAGCTCGAAACCACTCGCCGGGCGGCGCTTCTACTTTGTCGGGATCGGCGGCGCTGGGCTGTCCGCGTACGCCAACTTCTCGCGTGCGTGGGGTGCCGACGTGCGTGGGTGGGAGGCGCGAGACACGATCTTTCTCGAAGCGCTGAACAGCATCGACGTCGATCTTGGTGGTGACCCCGAACCTCCTGCGGACTTCGAAGTCGTGGTGTCGACCGCGCACATCGGCCGGATCGAGGGTCGGTCGCGCGCAGAGTTTCTCACCGAGCTCGTCGCTCTCCGACGGTCGATCGTCGTCGGCGGCGCACACGGAAAGACGACAACGGCGGCGATGATCGCGTACGTCCTCAAGGAGCTCGGCGAGGATCCGTCCTGGATCATCGGCGGGGTCGTTCCGCAGCTCGGCGGCAATGCAGGCACCGGTGCGGGATGGCTCGTCGTCGAAGGCGACGAGTCCGACCGCTCGATCGCGCTTCTTCGTCCGGACATCGCGGCCGTGACGAACATCGAGCTCGACCACCACGCGACGTACGGGTCGGAGGACGAGCTTGGCGCGTTCTTCGAGGAGTGGTTGATGGCGGCTCCGCTCACCGTTCGTGGCTGGGAGCTCGACGCCGCCAATCTCGAGCTGGCAGTGCCGGGAGACCACAACCGCAGGAACGCGGCTACCGCGGTCGCGGTCCTCGAGCTCGCAGGCGTCGCGCCCGCGGACGCGGAGCGCGTGATCGTCGAGTTCGCGGGAGTGAATCGGCGGTTTGAGCTCGTCGGCGAGCGCGGTGGCGTTCGCGTGATCGACGACTATGCCCATAATCCAACCGAGATCGCTGCGACGCTTCAGACGGCTCGAGACGTGACCAGGAGGCGCCTTATCGCCGTGTATCAACCGCACGTCTACGAGAGAACGCGCCAGCTCGCACGAGAACTAGGGGCTTCGCTGGGTCTCGCAGACGCGGCCGTCGTCACCGATGTGATCGACGGGCGTGACGCACCGATCCTCGGTGTCTCCGGCAAGCTCGTCCTGGACAACGTGGCTCCGGGCGTTCGTCGGGGTTGGGCGCCGTCGTTGGACGACGCCTGCGCGCTCGCCCTTGACTGGGCGAGGCGCGGCGACGTTGTCGTCACGCTAGGCGTCGGAGAGCCGTGGCGAATCGCGCACTCGATCGTCCAAGGGCTGCCCGAATAGTGGTGCCGATCGAGCACGGCGTTCCGCTTGCGCGTCTCACGACGATAGGAACGGGCGGTCCTGCTCGTGCTCTGGCGCGGCCCAGAACACTTCCCGAGCTCGCGGAAGCACTTCGCTTTGCGGAGGGCGAGGACCTGGAGATCCTCGTCGTCGGGCTCGGATCGAACATGTTGGCGGCCGACGACGGTGTCGATGCACTTGTGGTGCGCCTCGAAGGCGAGCTCGCGGGGGTGGAGACGGGCGACGGACTTCTAGCCGCGGGCGGCGGGGCTGCGAACGCGGTGTGCCTCCACCGAGCACGCGACGCCGGGCTCGGTGGCTTCGAGTTCGCTTGCGCGATCCCTGGGACAGCGGGAGGCGGCGTGCGGATGAATGCGGGTGCGTACGGGCGCGACTGGTCGGACGTCCTCGTCCGAGCGCTCATTGCCACGGCAGGCGGCGAGAGCTGGCTCTCGCGGGAGGATCTCGGCCTCGCCTACCGTCATTCGTCGATCACCTCCGGACATGTCGTCGCAAGAGTCGAATACCGGCTCGAGCCGCGCCCACCAGCCGACGTCAAGGAGACGATCGCGGAGCTCGTCGCTCGGCGGAAGGCCACACAGCCGACGAACAGGCGCACGTTCGGGAGCGTCTTCAAGAATCCCGCCGGCGAGATCGGCGCGGGACGGATGCTCGAGCTCTGCGGTCTCAAGGGTCATCGGGTTGGAGGCGCAGTCATATCGCCGAAGCACTCGAACTTCATCGAGAACGCGGGAGGCGCGACGAGCGCCGATTGCATTGCGCTGATGGTCGAGGCGCGACGGCGTGCGCGGGAGCAGTTCGGTGTCGAGCTCGAGCGCGAGGTCGTCTTCGCCGGCGCGCTCGAGCTTCCGTCGGCCACGTAGGAAGCGCGCGCCGCACGGCGAATCCCGCCGCATGGCCGGGGGACGAACCGAGCGCGGATCGCGCCGGCATGCGCGTGCGGCAAGCGTCGTCGTCCCGTTTCCGCGCGGCGCGGCGGGTGATCGCCTGCATCTCGCTCGGTTCGTTCCCTCCGGCCTGTCGCTTCTCGCCACCTTCGCCGTCGTCGTGGGCGCTCTCCTCGTCTACTGGGGTGCTTATGCCTCGTCGGTGTTCGCCGTCGATCGAGTCGAGGTGATCGGGGCGTCTCCCGAGATCGCGCGCCAGATCGAGGCAGCAACAAAGGATGTGCTGGGAACGAGCCTGGTTGCAGTCGATACCGACGGAGTCGAAGGCACCCTTCGTGCACTCCCGTCGGTCGCAGGTGTCTCGGTGGATCGGGCATTTCCGCACTCGCTCGTCGTCAAGATCGCACCGGAGCGGGCGGTTGCCGTCGCGCGGCGCGGTCACTCCTCGTGGCTCGTGACGGGGGCGGGCAAGGTGATTCGGGAGATCGAGACGGGCTCGGAGCGGACGTACCCGCGAATCTGGCTCACGCGGGAAGTCGCGGTCAACCTCGGGGGAACGCTTCCGGCGAGCTACACACCCGCCACGAAGGCGCTTGCTTCCGCTACGGAGGAGAAGTTCCCGCGGCGAGTCAAGGCCGTGCGCGCGATGGGCGACGAGCTCACGCTCGTCCTGCGTCACGGGCCTGAGATCCGGCTCGGCAAGGCGACCGACCTTGGCCTCAAGGTGGCGGTCGCGGCAGCGGTGTTCCGACTCGTCGAGAGCGGCGCGACCTACATCGACGTAAGCGTTCCCGAGCGTCCTGTCTCTGGTACGTAGATTAAGTCTCAGGTTGAGGTTAAATGTTTGACGCCAGAAAACCGTTGACAACGTTCTGCAGGAGCCGTACTCTCGAAGGCGAAGGGTGCTTCCGCAATCGCACGTTCAATGCGAGCTTCAGCCTGAGGTGGGTTGAGACATGAGCAATCAGTTAGGTAGCTATCTCGCCGTGATCAAGGTCGTAGGGATCGGTGGCGGGGGTTCGAACGCGGTGACTCGGATGGTCGAGGCAGGTGTCTCGGGCGTGGAGTTCGTCGCCGTGAACACGGATGCACAGGCCCTCCTGATGATGGAGGCCGACGTCAAGATCCACATCGGCTCGAAGGCAACCCGCGGCCTGGGGGCCGGCGCCGACCCGCGCGTAGGGATCGCCGCCGCGCAGGAGAGCCGGGATGAGTTGAAGGAGGCGCTCAAAGGGGCAGACATGATCTTCGTCACCGCAGGCGAGGGCGGTGGCACCGGCACGGGCGGAGCGCCTGTCGTTGCTGAGATCGGCAAGGAACTCGGTGCGCTCACGGTCGGGGTCGTCACGCGGCCGTTCGCGTTCGAGGGTCGACTGCGGGCAGATCAGGCCGAGCAGGGAATCCAGACGCTTCGCGACAACGTCGACACGCTCATCGTCATCGAGAACGACCGCTTGCTGCAGGTCGTCGAGCGCTCGACGCCCGTCACGGAGGCCTTCCGCATGGTGGACGACATCCTGCGCCAAGGCGTGCAGGGCATCACCGACCTCATTACCGTTCCCGGTCTCATCAACCTCGACTTCGCCGACGTGCGCACGATCATGCGGGATGCCGGCTCCGCCCTGATGGGCATCGGCGTGGCGCGAGGGGACAATCGCGCAATCGATGCGGCGAAGGCTGCGATCTCTTCGCCGCTCCTCGAGACCTCCCTCGACGGCGCCACCGGAGTCCTGCTGAACATCACGGGGGGTCCGGACCTGGGCCTGGCGGAGGTTGACGAAGCCGCCCAGGTCGTGACCAGCGCGGCGGACTCGAACGCGAACGTGATCTTCGGCGCAGTCATCGACGAGGCTATGGGAGATGACGTGCGGGTGACGGCGATCGCGACGGGCTTCGGCGGCCGTCCGCGCCGACGCCGAGTCGAGGCGTCGATCGAGACATCGTCCGAGCGCCCGGTCTTCCATGCGCCCAGCGTCAGCGACGTCGAGATCGATATTCCCAGCTTCCTGAAAGAGGACTAGTGCCTTGCGCGACCGGAATCCCGCGCGAGCGGATCCCGGTTGCGCGAATCCCAGAAGGCATCCGCTTCGGTGGCTGCGGCGTGGCTCACCTTCGACGGCTGAGGGGATCCTGTCGGCGGTAGAGTCGCGGCGGTGGAAGCCACGCTGAAGCGCACTCCGCTTTTCGAGCGCCATGTGGGGCTTGGCGCGCGCATGGTGCCGTTTGCGGGCTTCGAGATGCCGGTGCAGTACGAGGGTGTCATCCCCGAGCACCGAGCTGTTCGAGGCGACTGCGGCGTGTTCGACGTCTCCCACATGGGCGAGCTCCACGTCGACGGTCCAACCGCGCAGGCATTCCTCCAGGCCATGCTCTCGAACGACGTCGATCGGGTCGGGGACGGCCAGGCCCAGTACACGCTGCTGACAAACGAGCAGGGCGGAATCGTCGACGATCTGATCGTCTATCGCTTCGCTCACGGCCAGTTCCTTCTCGTCGTGAACGCGTCCAACAGGGAGGCAGCCTTTGCCTGGCTCAAGGACCGCGAGCCCCGAGGCGCTGAAGTGCGTGACGCGTCCGATGAGTACGGGCTCCTCGCCGTACAAGGGCCGCGGGCGCTCGGGCGCCTCGGGCTCCTTGAGGCTCCCGCGTTCACGCATGACATGGGCGAGATCGACGGCATCGAGGTGCTGATTTCCCGGACCGGGTACACGGGGGAGAGAGGTGTCGAGCTGTGCTGCGCTGCGGACGAAACACCCGCGCTCTGGGACGCGGTCCTCGCCCGAGGTGCCGTTCCCTGTGGTCTGGGTGCGCGAGACACGCTTCGACTCGAAGTTTGCTACCCGCTGCACGGGAACGACATCGGTCCGGAAACGGATTCGATCTCGGCCGGTCTCGGCTGGGCCTGCGCTCTCGCCACGGAGTTCACCGGTGTCGACGTCCTGCGCCGAACACGCGATGAAGGTCCTACCCGGAGACTCGTGCCCTTCGTACTGGAGGAGCGAGCGGTTCCCCGACAAGGGATGCCGATCGAAGGTGGCGGCGAGGTGACCTCCGGCACGCATTCGCCGATGCTCGACGTGGGTATCGGGATGGGGTACCTCCCGAGCGAAGCGGCGACGCCGGGTAACGACATCGTGATCGATGTCCGGGGCAAGCCGAAGCGAGCCCGTGTCGTCAAGAAGCCGATCTATCGGAGGGAGACGTAGATGCCAGCTGCCGAGAGCTATCCCGAGGAACTCAAGTACCACCCAGAACACGACTGGGCGCGGATCGACGGCGACGACGCCACGCTCGGAGTCACGTGGTTTGCACAGGACGCGCTCGGCGAGCTCGTGCACTACGAGGCACCCGTCGTCGGCTCGACTGTGGCCAAGGACGAGTCCTACGGCGAGGTCGAGTCCGTCAAGGCGGTCTCGGACATCGTTGCGCCTCTCTCGGGCGAAGTTCTCGAGGTGAACCAGAAGGCCATCGACGAGCCCGAGATCGTCAATGACGACCCCTACGACGAGGGCTGGCTGATTCGAATTCGCATGTCCGATCCAGGTGAGGTCGCCGGCTTGATGGACGCGGCCGCCTACCGCGTGCACATCGCCGACCAGTGAGCTACTTGTCTCTCACCGACGCCGACCGCGACGAGATGCTCGCGGCGATCGGCGTCGATTCCGTCGACGAGCTTTTCGAGCAGATCCCGGCGGGCGTTCGCCTGGACCGCGAGCTCGACGTGCCGCCGGCCTTGGGCGAGGTCGAGCTCACGCGACACATCGAGGAGCTCGCCGCGCGAAACGTCCATACAGGCGCGGAGCTCTCGTTCCTCGGCGCGGGCATCTACGACCATTACGTTCCCTCCGTCGCCGACGTCGTGCTCTCCCGCGGCGAGTTCCTCACGGCGTACACGCCGTACCAGCCGGAGATGAGCCAGGGCACGCTGCAGGCGATCTTCGAGTACCAGACCGTGATCTGCGAGCTGACGGGCATGGACGTGTCGAATGCGTCCGGGTACGACGGGTGCACAGTCGCGGCAGACGCCTGCTTTGTCGCTCGGCACGTGTCCGACCGCAGGAAGATCGTTCTCGCCGAAGCGCTCAATCCCCAGGTGCGCGAGGTGGTCGAGACCTACGCGCCGGGATTCGGCTTCGAGGTCGTCGAGGTCCCGCACACGAACGGGACGACTGATCCCGACCGGATCGCCGAGGCCGCACAGGACGCCGCGGCGGTTCTCTTCCAGCAGCCGAACTTCCTCGGGTGCCTCGAGCCCGCGCCCGATCTCGCCGAGGCGGCGAACGAAGCCGGTGCTCTCTCGATCGCGCACGTCGATCTCATGTCGCTCGGCGTCCTCGAGGCCCCAGGGGCGTACGGATGCTCGATCGCGCTCGGAGAAGGCCAGTCGGCCGGCAACTGGCAGTCGTACGGGGGACCTCACTACGGTTTCCTCGCCTCGCATGGGGACTTCGTGCGCCGCATGCCAGGTCGCATCGTGGGTGAGACGGTCGACGCGGACGGTCGACGTGCGTTCGTGCTCACGCTGCAGACGCGCGAACAGCACATCCGTCGCGAGAAGGCCACGTCGAACATCACCACGAACCAGACGCTTCTCGCTCTCGCAGGTCTTGCGACGCTCTCGTGGCTCGGGCCCGACGGGCTCCGCGAGGTGGGGGAGACCTGCCTCGCGCTCGCCCAATACGCGCGTGAGCGAATTCCGCTCGAGCCCGCGTTTGCAGCATCCTCGTTCAAGGAGGTGGCATTCCGGACGCCGCTCCCGGCGCGCGAGGTGATCCGGCGCGCACGCGAGCACGGCGTTCACCCGGGGTATGCGGTCGGGCGCGACTACGAGGGAATGGACGACGTGCTTCTCGTCGCGGTCACCGAGAAGCGCACGGTCGAGGACATCGATCGCCTCGCTTCCGTGCTCGAGGACGTGTGCAGATGAGCGTTGAGCCAGATCGGACCTGGAGAGACACCCCACTCATCTTCGAACGGTCTCGCACGGGACGTAGGGCTGGGCGCCCGCCGATCCCCGATCTCCCCACGCCGGACGTCCCGGAGTCGCTTCGCCGCGCTCGTCCGCCGCGGCTGCCCGAACTGTCCGAGCCCGAGATCGTGCGCCACTTCACCGCACTCGCCGACCGAACGTTCGGCGTCGACACGGGCTTCTATCCGCTCGGCTCGTGCACGATGAAGCACAACCCTCGCGTGAACGAGCGACTCGCCTCTCTCCCGGGCTTCCGCGACCTTCACCCGTACCAGGATGACGACGGGGCTCAGGGAGCACTCGAGTTGATGTGGCGGCTCCAGGAGATGCTCGCGGAGATTGCAGGCCTTCCGGCCGTCACCCTGCAGCCCGCCGCCGGCTCACAGGGCGAGCTGACCGGCCTCATGCTCATGCGCGCGTACTTCGCGGATCGTGGAGAGGATCGCGACACGATCATCACGGCCGACACGGCGCACGGGACGAACCCGGCGAGCGTGACGATGGCCGGATTCAAGCTCGAGAAGGTCGAGACGGACGCGCGCGGAAACCTGGACCTCGAGGATCTTCGAGCCAAGGTGAACGACCGAACCGCAGGGCTCATGCTCACGAATCCCTCGACGCTCGGTCTCTTCGACGAGGGCATCGAGGCGGTCGCCGAGATCTTCCACGACGCCGGGGCGCTTCTCTACTACGACGGTGCGAATCTCAACGCCGTCGTTGGGATCTCGCGCCCGGGCGACATGGGCTTCGACATCGTCCACTACAACCTGCACAAGACGTTCTCGCAGCCGCACGGCGGGGGTGGCCCTGGCGGCGGTCCGGTGGCGGTGCGCGAGAGCATCGAGCCGTACCTTCCGGCTCCTACCGTCGTCCGGGACGGCGACGCCTTTCGACTCGATCACGACCGACCCAAGTCGATCGGGCGGGTTCGCGGCTTCGCCGGTCCGTTCGGGGTCTTTGTGCGGTCGTATGCGTACATGCGCGCGTACGGGCCTGGCCTCAAGGAGATGTCGGAGGTCGCGGTGCTGAATGCCAACTACGTTCTCGCGCGACTTCGAGACGTCTACGACCTCCCGTACGACCGCCACTGCATGCACGAGTTCGTCCTCTCCGCGAGGAACCTCAAGCGCGAGCACGGGATCACGGCGCTCGACGTCGCGAAGCGGCTCATGGACTACGGGATCCACCCGCCGACGATCTACTTCCCGCTCGTCGTCCCCGAGGCGCTCATGATCGAGCCGACGGAGACGGAGCCGAAGGAGCGCCTCGACGGGTTCGTGGATGCGATGCGGCGGATCGCCGAGGAGGCTGCCGAGTCTCCCGAGGTGCTGAAGGAGGCGCCCCACGGTCGGCCGGTGCGGAGGCTCGACGAGGTGCGCGCAGCGAAGCAGCCGATTCTCCGCTACCTCTTCGACGAGCACCCGGTGCGGGTCGACGCGACGTAGCACGACCGAGGCCAGGGTAGCCCGGGGTTGCCGGCTGGACCTCTATGGAACGGGCAACGGTCCCTCGGGCGGCTCCCAGAGCTCGACGCGGTTCCCCTCGGGATCCCAGCACCAGCCGAAGCGGCCGAACTCGTGCTCCTCGACGTGCTCGTCGACCGTGACGCCGGCCCTTCGCAGCTGTTCGAGCATCGCGTCGAGATCACCGACGGTGTAGTTGACCATCAGCTCTCTCTCGGCCGGCCAGTACGTCGTGTCACTCGGGAACGGCACCCAGTGAGTGTTGCGCGACTCGGGGAAGATGACGAGATCTTCGTTCCCGACCGGGGCTCCGAGGATCTCCCGGTACCAGGCGAGGAGGGTCTTCGGATCGCGCGCCCGGAAGAACACTCCGCCGATCCCGGTCACGCGCTCCATCAACGGGCACTCGCCAGTTGCCCGCAGGCCGCCTCGATGTCGCGGCCGCGTGTAAGTCGCACCGTCGCCGGAATGCGTGCTCGGTCGAGGACAGCTTTGAAGGACTCGATCGCCGGACGCGAGGATCCTTCGTATTTGCCTGTCGGGTTGTAGGGGATGAGGTTGACCTTGAACGACCGCGCG
>Ga0224510_10000185_pt1 | contig 52755 bp, 42 predicted proteins | sample SF_May12_sed_USG_FD_170161 | JGI IMG/M metagenome (GOLD analysis project Ga0224510, IMG submission 170161) | Sediment microbial communities from San Francisco Bay, California, United States - SF_May12_sed_USGS_4_1 | ecosystem: Environmental > Aquatic > Marine > Sediment | place: USA: California... | reverse complement strand
TGCGCGAAATCTACGACGGCAAATTGTATGCCGACATCCAGGTCAATACCTTTCGCAACATCGATCGCCTGTTTCCAACGCGGGTAGTCAAACGCGGCGCGAGCTCGGCAACATTTCCGCAACGGCTGCAATCCCTGGACGACTTTCGTGTCAGCGCAAACAATACCCAATACGACCTCTACGATGTTCTGGCGCTGAATCGTGTCAGCGGCCTGCTTATCCTGCACTGGGGCGATGTCGTTTTTGAAAAGTACCTGCTCGGCAATGACGAGCACACGCGCTGGATGTCGATGTCGGTGGTCAAGTCGATAACGACCACGCTGGTCGGTGCCGCGATCCAGGACGGTTACATCGACTCGGTTGACGATGCCATCGTGCAATACCTGCCGCGTTTGCAGGGCTCGGCCTACGATGGTGTGACAATTCGGCAACTGATGCAGATGAGTTCGGGTGTCGCCTGGAACGAAACCTATACCGACCCGGGCTCGGATCGCCGTCGCATGCTCGAGGCGCAGATCGGCCAGCAGCCCGGCGTCATTCTCGAGCTGATGGCGGCCCTGCCACGCGCCGCGGAGCCGGGCACGCGCTGGAATTACAGCACGGGTGAAACGCACGTGGTCGGCGCCCTGTTGCGCGCCGCCATCGACAGGCCGATCGCCGACTACCTGTCGGAGAAGATCTGGTCAAAAATGGGTATGCAGGCTGATGCCAACTGGTGGCTGGAATCGCCCGGCGGTCTTGAAATCGGCGGCAGCGGCCTGTCTGCAACGCTGCGCGACTATGCCCGCTTCGGCCTGTTCATGCTCAATGACGGTGTCATTAATGGCGAGCGCGTGCTGCCCGAGGGCTGGGTGGCAGAAGCAAGCGCTCGCCAGGTTGTTGGCGGCGAACTCATTGACTACGGTTACATGTGGTGGCCATTGCACGGACGGAGCTTTGCGGCGGTCGGTATTTTTGGCCAGTATGTTTTCGTCGATCCGGAGCGGCAGCTGGTGGTCGCCATCTGGAGTGCGCAACCGAAGCCACTCGAGCGTCATGGCGTGGATGAGTATGCCTTCCTGGAAGCTTTGTCCAACTATTTTGATTAAACGTATGAAGCCAGTCTGCCGGTGCCTGACGGCACTTTGTGTTGTTATCCTCGCCCAGGGCTGCGGCAGGCCTGTGGCCGATACCGTATTCCAGAACGGCCGCATTTACACCGTCGATGCGAATCGTAGCTGGGCGGAAGCGGTCGCCATTATCGACGATCGTATCGTCTACGTTGGTGGTAATGATGCTGCCGGCAAGTACATCGGGCCAGGGACCCGCGTGCTCGATCTGCAAGGCCGCATGATGTTACCCGGGATGCAGGACGCGCATGTGCACCCGATCGAATACGGTGTTGACCTGGCGATCCTGAACATTATTGACCTGGAAACCGTCGACGACTACAAGGCAGCGATCGCTGCATACGCGGCCGCCAACCCGGAGCTGCCGTGGATCATCGGCAGCGGCTGGTCGTTCGCCGCGTTTGGCGCTGGTGTGGCGCCGAATCGCGAAGACCTCGACGCGCTGGTACCGGATCGCCCTGTCTACATCGGCTCCTACGACGATCATGCGGCCTGGGTGAACAGCAAGGCACTCGAGATCGCCGGCATCAACAGGGATACGCCGGACCCGCCCGGCGGCCAGATCCTGCGCGATGCGGTGAGTGGCGAGCCGGTCGGCACGCTGGAGGAAGAGGCCCGGGCCCTGGTGCGGCAATTCACGCCGCCGATTACATTCGAGGAAAAAGTTGTCGGCCTGAGGGCCGCAATAAAGGTGCTCAATGCCTGGGGGATCACCAGCTACCAGGACGCCGGTGTTGATGGCGACGAGGAGTTGCGCGTTTACAAGGCGCTCGAGGACAACGGCGAACTCAGCATGCGCGTGGTCGCAGCGATGCGCTGGTACGCGGAGCGCGGCCTGGAGCAAGTCGATGAATTGATCGTGCTGCGCGACCGTTATCGCAGCGATTTGATCGACGCGTCGACAGCAAAACTCTGGCAGGACGGCGTCATGGAAAATTACACGGCCGTGATGCTTGAGCCTTACCGCATTGCCAGTGGCAGTCGCGGCACGCCGCTGATCGAGCCCGGCCTGCTGAAGACGATTACGACCAGACTCGATGCGGCAGGATTCCAGGTACACCTGCACGCCATCGGCGACGGTGCGGTGCGGCAATCGCTGGACGCGATCGCGGCCGCAATCGAGGCCAATGGCCGGCTCGGCCACCGGCACCATATCGCGCACCTGCAGATGATCGACCCTGCCGACATTCCGCGTTTCCATGAGCTCGATGTCATCGCCAATTTCCAGCCTCTCTGGGCGAAGCTCGACGAGTATGTTCTCGACATCAACATCCCGTCGATCGGCGAGCAGCGCGCCCGCTGGATGTATCCGATCCGCTCGGTGCAGGACGCGGGCGGCATGCTCGCCTTTGGCAGCGACTGGTCGGTCACCACGGCGAACCCCTTCCCGCAGATCGAAACCGCGATTACGCGACAGGAGTCGGAAGGCGAGCCGTTGCCGGTGTTTACGCCCGAGGAACGTATCGATCTCGCCAGTGCTATCGATGCGTTCACGATCAACGCGGCGTACTTGAACAAGCGCGAGAAAGATACCGGATCGATCGAGGTCGGCAAGTACGCGGACCTGGTCGTGATCGACCGCAACCCGTTCGAGATTGAGCCCGCCGACATCTCCGAAACCAGGGTGCTGCTGACCCTGTTTGGCGGTGTGGCCGTGTACGGCGAACTGGCCGCGGATTTTGTTAAATAGAGTGTGTGACAGGTCACAGATGAGGGCCTGATCCCCACCGTACAATTTCCGGCGTCAACCCAGAGCGATGCATGGTGGCAGGGTCATGGTCCAATTTCACAAGCGAGTGCTGCTTGCACTGGTGCTGTTGCAGGCATACACAGCCTGCTTTGCGGCCGAGCCCTCAAGATATGCACTGCAGGTAGGGGCTGACATCAGCTTTGTTGACGTTGACGGCTACCAATCTTGGACGGAATACGGCGCGGGCAAGCTGCGCTATGACGCAGACACCGATGGCTTGCTGCTAAGCCGGGCCTTCGCGGACTACGACTTGCGGCTCACCGGAACTTTCAACCTCAAGCTGGCGGCAGAAATTTACGATGACTTTGGCTCGCTCGCTGGCATTACGGAAGCGTACGTCGAATGGCGCCCATTGTTCGCTTCGGCGAATCGCTGGCGCTTCAAGCTCGGCGAATTTTATCCGCGCGTGTCGCTTGAAAACACGGCGCCCGGCTGGGGTTCGCCGTACAGCATTACGCCCTCAGTGATCAACACCTGGCTCGGCGAAGAGATTCGCCTGCGCGGGGCAGAGGTATCCTGGTCCCGCCGGCCCGAGTCACTCGGCGGAGCCCACACCTTTACCGTGAACGGCGCTGTTTTCTATGCGAACGATCCCTCCGGCACACTGCTGTCCTGGAAGGGCTGGTCGGCACACGATCGCCAGAGCCGGCTCGGTGACGAGCTGCCATTACCGCCGGTACCACAGATAGAGCCCGGTGGCTGGTTTGATAGTCAGGACCCCTATACCGAACCGTTCCTCGAAGTCGACGATACCGAAGGTTACTTCGTTGCTGCCGAATGGGCGTTAACAGGAAAAATCCTGCTGCGCGCCACGCACTACGACAATCGCGCTGACCCGGTCTCGGCAAGCGGCGGCCAGTTCGGTTGGCGTACCCGCTTCGATAACCTCGGCCTGCAGGCGACCTTGCCCGGTGATCTCGGCCTGATCACGCAGTGGATGGATGGCAGTACGACCTGGGGCAGGGGGCCTACGGGTGCTCCCGGTGTTTTTGCGGACTACACGAGCTACTTTGTGCTGCTCAGCAAATCATTCTCGCGGCACCGGCTGTCGGCGCGTTATGATTACTTCGACGTGACGGACAAGGATGGAATTCCTTTTGATAACAATGCAGAAGAGGGCGACGCCTGGATGCTGGGCTATCAATTTTCGGTCGCAAAATACGTGACCCTGGCGGCCGAGTGGCTGCAAATCGCGACCTCGCGGCCCGCGTTCGCGTATTTCGGCATGGATCAATCGGTCACGGAACGGCAACTTCAGTTCAGCGCGCAACTACGCTTCGGCAGGCCATAGTGATGATTTCCAGGCGGAGCTGATTGCCTGTGCCGAAAGTCGTTTACGCCAACGATCCGCAAACCCAGAAGTCGCTGCAGCATTCCATCAAGGACGCCGGTGCCTATGCCGTGATGATCGGCATCGGCGAGACCTACCTGTCGGCGTTCGCCTTGTTTCTCAAGGCCAGCACGCCGCAAATGGGTTTGCTCGCGTCGCTGCCGACCCTGCTGGCCTCGCTGGTGCAGTTGTTTTCGGCCTGGCTGGGTCGATGGACCGGGCAGCGCAAGCTGATCATCCTGAGCGGCGTCATGATTCAGGCGCTGGCCTGGTTGCCGCTGATGATTTTGCCAATCCTGTTTCCGCAATATGCGGTACCGCTGATGATTGCCTGCGTGGTGCTGTATCACTGCGGTGCACACCTGGCGGCGCCGCAATGGAGCAGCCTGATGGGCGACATCGTGCCGGATCGTCGTCGCGGTCGCTTTTTCGCGCGCCGTACCGGCATTATTTCGATCGTGACATTCGTCGCGCTGATGATGGGTGGCTTGATTTTGCAGGTGTCGACCGAGCGCGAGGCAACACGGCAGGGATTTATCATCCTGTTCTCGATTGCCATGCTGGCGCGGTTTACGACCTTCTATCAATTGTCGAAGATGCACGATCCGTCGGGTCATGTTGCGGCCATGGAGGTTCCGGTAGGACAGGCGTGGTGGCAACGGCTGCGGCAATCCAATTTCGTGCGCTTTTCCGTGTTCTTTGCCCTGGTGCAATTCTCGGTCGCGATCGCGTCGCCGTTTTTCACTGTCTACATGCTGCGCGACCTTGAGTTCAGCTACGTCATGTTCATGTGCAACTCGGGAATGGCGGTATTGGCGCAGTTTCTTACCCTGAATCGCTGGGGCAGGATCAGCGACGTCTTCGGTAATCGCCGGATTCTCGCCGCGACCGGAATTCTGCTGCCACTGATGCCACTGCTGTGGGTTTTTTCCTCGAACTTCTGGTACCTGCTGCTGGTGCAGGCGATCAGCGGGCTGGCCTGGGCCGGGTTTACCCTGAGCGCAAGCAATTTTCTCTACGACCTTATCGCACGCGACAAGCGCGCGACCTACCTTGCGATTCACAACGTACTGGCGAGTTTTGGCATTTTTGCGGGCGCCATTACGGGCGGTTACCTCGGCTCGGTACTGCCGACGGAGGTCAGTATCCTTGGACACACCTACTCGTGGCTGAGTCCGTTGCTGGGTGTGTTCCTGATCTCCGCGCTGGTGCGAGCGACCATCGTCATGCTGTTGGTGCCGAAGATTCGTGAAGTTCGAAACGTGCGGCCGATTTCATTCCGCGACCTGATTTTTCGAGTCACGCGCGTCAATGCACTCGCCGGTATAATCTTCGATGTGATTGGAACAAAGAATAAACAGCAATGACAACGCCTGCACCCGGCAAGCCGCTTTTCTTCGACCGCCACCCGGCAGAATTCAGTGAGACCGTGACACCGGCTGAAAAGTGTGTCTCGGGCCAGCCAGTGCAGCGCACCTGGCACCACTTCACCAGCAGTGATGAAAAGTTTTTCGCAGGCGTCTGGGAAGCGGAACCGGGCTGCTGGAAGATCAGCTACACCGAGAACGAGTTTTGCCAGATCCTGAGCGGGTGTTCGATACTTCGCGATGCGAACGGCAGGGAATCGACCCTCAAAGCCGGCGATAACTTCGTTATTCCTGCCGGCTTCGAGGGCGAATGGGAGGTTGTTGAGACCACGCGGAAAATTTACGCGATTTACCAGCCTACATAGGCGAAATCTTCGCGAGCTCCGCGTCTATCCGCGCAATCTCCGGGCCTTTCAGGAACGCCTGCACAGCCTTGCGCGAGCGGCGCCGGAAGTAATAGAACGATACCAGCACCATGAAGATCGCCAGCGGACCGAGCACATACATGGTGACAAACGCCAGACCTGCCGCAACCGCCAGGATCATCCACCAGGGCCTGCGAAAGCTGTCGGCAATATTGTTGGCATTGATCTGACTGACTTCGTCGGTGCTGTGATTGCGGGCGTGGATATACGGCCCGCGTTCATCGCCTTCCTTGATGCACCAGATCAGCGACAGGGTATTTCCCTCGCGCAACGGAAAATCGAAGTTTTGCAACTGCACGCTGCGTTCCTTGCCGTCCTTATCGACCATGAAGATTTCATGATGGTCAATCGTTGTCGACGATACGTGTGTCTGCGCGTTGTTGCCTGTGCCCATGGTCTGGCTGCTGATCACGGTTTCCTTGTCTTTCTTCGACGTCAGGACCTTGCCGGTATACGAATACAAGTAGACTTTTTTGCCGTCAATCACGGCGGTTGCATCTTCTGCCATTTTTTATTATCCCCTCTTATTCCGTCTGACAAACATTCCCTGTGTATTGGCAACCACCTGCTTCCTGTGGTGAATTGCATTTGAAGTCGTAGCGGCTGCCGTTCCAGGACCAGACCGCAAAACAGAAGCCGGGGCCGCCGAACTCGAGGTCCGGGTAGCCGGCATTGCTGGCCGGCAAAATGGTGTAGTCGAACGCCGCGAAGCCGAGCTGGTCGCCCCAGGCACCCGAGCTGTCCTTGACGTACAGCGACAGGCTGCGGCCGGTGTGACCCGAAGTACAGCTATTGCCCCAATAGATGAAGACCTCCGCGGTGCCGTCATTGTTCAGGTCAACGACCTCGGTCTCGACGGGAATCTCGCCACAGCCCTCGTACAGGAAATGCAGTCCGTCGCTGGCGACCGAAAACCGCTCGGTGAAAGACGCATGGATGGCGGCCTGATCGGCTGCGGACAGGCGGGATTCATCAGTGGCAAACAACGGCGTTCGCTGAGCCTGGCTTGAACTGCAAGCGGACAGCAACGTTATCGCCAACATCAGGCTGGTTTTTGGCATTGCGGCGTACACCTTCTATGGGTGCATCAGAGCGCGAGTATAGCCTAGACGCAATCCAGGTCGAAACCGACCCGCCTGTCGGCCCTTGGCGTAGCCTGCTTGTAGAAAATGCTGCAGGTCCGGTCGCCGCTCTGGACCTCGATCACATCGCCAATACTGATGCGCTTGCGCGTTCCGGACAGGTTGATATCGGCAAACGTGGAACGTGCACCGAGCAAGGCAAAGACCTGGTCGTCGCCGGCGACATTCACGCTTTCGCCGGCTTTGAGCCAGAAATCGGCGCCGCCCGCATGCCCGGATTCCGCCAACTGTTGCGCCTTGAAGGTTTGCACCTGTTCGCCAAGGTACTGCAGCTCTGCATTGGCGTGCTGGCTGAGTTCGTCCTGTCGTTTGAGAATACTGGCCAGCTCCGCGAGGCTCTTTTTCGTTTCCGGGTCGGTCGACGATTTGCTGAGTGTTGCCAGGCGGGCATTGACGTCGTCAAAGTTGGCTTGCTGTTCCTGCATCAAGGCGTCGACCGAAGGTCCCAGCAGACCCGTGCTCTGGACTCCGAACTGTACGCCGAGGCCGACGATCGAACCGACAATCATGCCGCCGAGCGCGAGCGCCGCGCCCTTCATTTTTGTCTTGCTAAGCAAGGGTACTGCTTTCTGCAATGCTGCAGCGTTTTCTTCTGTTGTCATTATTAACCCCCAATTCTTCTTGCCGCCTATAATCTACTCCCAAATCAGTAACCCGGCATTGCGGACCTATGACGATTGCAAGAATCCTGCTGGCTTTCGCCCTGCTTGCGGGCTGTCACGACGGTGTCAGGGACGCACCGCCGCTGCGCCTGACCGTCATGAGCTTTAATACCTACGGCGCCGGCAGCAACGATGGCAAGAGCATCGATGAAACGGTGGCGGCCATTCGAACCGTCGATCCGGATATCGTCGTACTGCTCGAGGTGCGCGCCGAATCCGACCCGTGTACGGCTGCCTGTCCGGCCACGGGGCCGAGCCGGGCGCCGGCAATTGCCGCAGCACTGGGTTATTCCTTTTACGAGCAGCAACAACAGAACGAGGCGTTATGGGCTAACGCGATTCTGAGCAGGTATCCGATTGCAGCGAGCACCGGGAATGATCTCGGCGTGGTCATCCATGTCGCCGGGCGGCGAGTTGCAATGTTCGGCATTCATCTCACCGATTACCCCTACCAGCCATACCAGCTGCTCGGCATTGAATACAATGGCGCGCCTTTTCTCGATACCGCTGAGGCCGCGATTGCGGCCGCGACCGCGGCGCGCGGGCCAGGGCTCGAGCTGCTGCTCGCGGACCTCGCGTCCCTCGCCGATGTCGATGCCGTGTTTGTCGGTGGCGACTTCAACGAGCCCTCGCATCGTGACTGGAGCGAGCAAGCCGCTGCGATCGGGCGCCATCCGGCCGCCGTGCAATTTCCCACGGTGCGCCGGCTCGAGTCCATCGGCTTCATCGATACCTTTCGCGCCGCCTTCCCCGACGAGATCGAAAAGCCCGGCTACACCTGGACGCCGCTGACGAGCGCGGATGCTGCGGACGACCATCACGATCGGATTGACTACATCCTGGTTCGCGCCGCCGGCGCCCGAATCGAGTCTGCAGCTGTGGTCGGCGAGCAGCGACCGCAGGCCGACATCGTCGTTACACCCTGGCCATCCGATCACCGGGCCGTGGTAACAACTGTTTCGATTCCCTGACGACTGACACTATTTCTTTGCGAACCGCCGATTTTGGTTTTGAGCGGCGGCGCGCTGCTGTGCCGCGATGAATAGGCTGTTTCCTCTCATGAAACGTTTCCGGGGGAGGAAACCATGCGTAACTATTTTGCACTGCTATTTACATCACTCCTTATGCCGTTCCATGGCGCGATCGCACAGCAACAAATCGCGCCAGTGGAAGAAAGCGACCAAGCGGTCGAAGAAATTGTTGTCACCGGATCGGCCATCAAGCGCGTCGACCTGGACAGCTCCTTGCCGATCCAGGTCATTACCGCCGACCAGTTTGATCGTGAAGGCATCACCAACGCGGGTGACCTGATCGAGAACATCCCTGCGATGCAGGGTTTCACTACCGAGTCCGATTCCGTGGGCGGCAGCGGTGGCGGCATTCGCACCGCCAACCTGCGTGCCATCGGCAGCCAGTACACCCTGAGCTTGCTTGACGGCCGCCGCATGGCGCCGGCGGATTCCGGCAGCAGTATCGATCTCAGTAACATACCGCTCGCAGCCGTGGAACAGGTGCAGGTACTGACCGATGGTGCGAGCGCGCTGTACGGCTCCGATGCCATCGCTGGCGTGGTCAATTTCATACTCAAGGACTCGGTCGAGGAAACGACGGTCAACGTGAGGTCGGACCGGCCGTCGCAGAGCGGCGGCGAGCACTGGAACTTTGACCTGGTGACTGGCTTTGGCGATCTCGAGGACAAGGGTTACAGCGTAGTGCTGAGTTACAGTCATGAGGACCAGGAGCAATTGGCGGCTAGTGATCGCGATTTTGCCAAAAGCGGTTTTCTGTTTTTCCGGCACGAAGGTCAGGATCTGTATTTCCAGAACTCGTCGTCAAATGCCGTACCCGGTAATGCCTACGTGTACACCGCAAATTACGATTCTCTTATACGCAACTTCAATCCGAATGCGCTCGCCAACGGCGGTGTTTGTGCCGAGCAGACAACGCCTGACGGCGAGACCTGCCGATTTGACTACACCAGCACGCTCGAGGTCATGCCCGAGTCGGTTCGCGATAGCCTGACGCTGAACAGTAAGTTCAGGCTGACGGACAATCTGCAGGGCTTTGTCACCGCATTGGCGTCGAATTACGACATGATCGCGCGGATCGCTCCGTACCCGACCGGCGAAATTCCCTTGCCGCTGAATTCGAGTCTTGTGGTCAACGAAGTGCTGCCATACCTGACCCCGGCTGAACTCGCGCAGGTCGGCGTGGTCACCGGCACCTGGCGTGCTGCCCCGGCCGGCAATCGCACGACCGAGTACCAGATCGATTCGATGAACCTGTCGTTCGGACTCGAAGGCAATACCGGTGATGTCGATTACTCGACCGCGGTTACGCTGGCCACAAACCAAATTGACCAGAACTACCTGACCGGCTGGTTGCTGCTCGATGAGTTTGTTGATGCGGCGACATCCGGATCATTCAACATCTTTGCCTCGCAGGACGAATTCACGGAAGCAGACATGGCCGCGCTGGAGCCAACCATCTACCACGGCAACTGGGATGTTACGAGCAACGAGATGCTGGCTGTTGACGCCAAGGCATCCAAACCGCTGTTCGAGCTCGCTGGTGGCGAAGTCATCCTTGCTGGCGGCATCGATTACCGCACGACCAATTACGATCGCAGTATCTCGGAAGCGAACGAGAACGAGCGCCTGCTGTTCCTGTCGAAGGACACGCCCTACGAACTGGAGCGCGATCAGTACGGTGTCTTTGCCGAAATGCTGTTTCCGTTCAGCAGTAATTTCGAGACCACGGTGTCGCTACGCTACGACGATATATCGGCGGTTTCTGACCAGCTCAATGGCGGTGATATCGACAGCGGTGACAGCGATACCACCTACAAGATCAGTGGCCTGTGGAACGTCAGTGAAGCTGTTGCGCTGCGCGCATCTTATGGCACCGGCTTCAAAGCGCCGTCAATGCGTGAAATTGGTGAACCTTTGTCCGAATTCGGTGTGACCTCGGGCACCTTCGACTGTCCGTTCACGGCGCCGGACCCGCTGGCCCAGTACTGCAAGCCGACCGAGGACCAGTACGATGTCTATCGGCAGGGCTATGGCGGGCTGACGTTTGAGACTTCAACCCAGTACACGTTCGGTACCGTAATCACGCCGACCGACAATTTCAGCATGACCGTCGATTACTGGAACATACAGCTCGAGGACCTGGTCGAGCGCCTGACCGAGCAACAGATCTTCGATAACGCGGAAATCTATCGTGACCTGTTCACGACCAAGACCAACCTGGCAACCGGGCAGGAATTCCTGGCGATCATCCAGGCGGCTGTCAATGTCGGTACTCGCGACCAGTCGGGCGTTGACTATGCACTTAACCAGGGATTCGACCTGGGCTGGGGCCAGCTTGACCTCGGATTACAGGGTACCTACGTGATGGAGTCGGAGAGCTCACTGACCGGCAGCAGCCTGGGCCGCTTTGGCAACGACGATGGAGTCGTGTTCCGCAACGTGATCAACCTGCTGGTAACGCTGTACCATGGTGACTTCACGCATACGCTGTTCAGCAATTATCGTTCGGGTTACCTGGACCAGGCGCAGGTGGTCGAAGTGCTGGGCACCGGTGTACCGCTCGGCCAGGGCCCGAACATTGAAGTCCAGCTCGACGTGCCCTCCTACATGACGACCGATTACAACTTGCGCTACATGATGCTCGACGACAAGCTCGGACTGAGCTTCGGTGTTTCCAACCTGCTGGACGAGGAGCCGCCGCTGAGCTTGCGGGTCAGCGGTGCCGGGCACCAGCTGGGCTGGGACCCGCGCTACACCGACGCCTTTGGCCGCACCTACTACCTGCAGGCCAAGTACGCCTTTTAGGCTGGCTGGCGACCGGACCATGCCCGGCCCCCTGGGGGCCGGGCGTTTTTTTGAATTATGCTTGGCCAAACAGGTCGAAACTCCGGCAATGAGCATGCATACCGCAGCGGACGCAACAACGGGTACCGGCATTCGCGTGGTCATCGCGGATGACGAGCCGCTGGCGCGGCAATTGTTGAGTCGCCTGGTTGACGCCCAGCCGGACCTGCTGACCGTGGGTATTGCGGAGACCGGCGAAGCCGCCTGGCAACTGATTCGCAATACGCGTCCGGATCTCGTGTTTCTGGATATCAAGATGCCGGAGACGAATGGCGTGGAGCTGGCGACCAGGCTACGCGCAAACGGCCACTCGCCGTACGTCGTGTTCGTCACCGGCTACAACCAGTATGCGACGCGGGCATTTGATCTCGATGCGCTGGACTACCTTGTGAAACCCATTGCGAAGGAGCGGTTTCGACAGTCGGTCGAGCGTGCCAGGAAAGCGATTTGTGCGGATCGCCTGCAGGAACTGGGCGAGAAGATTGCGGCCGTCACCGGGCACGATGCTCACACGGGTGATGCCGCCCCGCAAGACGCGCAACTGACATTGCGCCAGGGCGACGAATTACTGCGCATTGACGAACGGGATGTGTACTGGCTGGAGGCTGCGAGCCAGTATGTCCGCGTACACACCGGTTCGCACAGTTACGTGGTCGCGGAGTCACTCAACCGCTACCTGCAGAAACTCTCGCCGCGACTGTTCAAGCGCGTGCATCGTTCCGCTGCGGTCAACGTTGCCAAAGTGGACAAGGTGCTGCGTCGCGCCAATGGCGTGCACGAGTTGAAGCTCTGCAACGGAATCAAGGTGCCGCTGTCACGCAGCCGACGTCGGCAGGTGAGCGCATTTCTCGATGCCAGTGCACGCAACCGGGATCAGTACAGCCAATGAGCGACGCCGAAGCTGATGTGCGCAAGCTGCGCGAGGAGCTCGGTGGCCTCGGCATCGCGCTCTTTATTTTTCTCTGGACGGTAATTGCGATCGTCGCCGCCACAACCTCGTTTATTGCGCTGGGAGGAAAGACGGGCACAGAGTGGCTGACCATATTCGGTTACATGGCAGCCTATTTTTACCTCTGGGCCGGCATCAGTGTCGCAATCAACTGGCTGGTGCGCCATGCGCGCGGCCGCTGGTCGCACCCGCTCGCGCAAGCGGGTGTACACCTGGGTTTCCTGACTGTGCTGACCTTGTCATTGCCCTTCCTGACGCACCCGGGCAACTGGCAGAACTGGCTGTACGGCGATCATGCGACGGGATTTCATTCACTGAACGCATTCGTGTATGCGTTTGTCTTGATCTGCAGCATGTTGTGGAAGTACTACCACCTGAACCGGCAGCGAGAGCAGGCGGCGCAGGCCGCAAAACTGCGGCAGGTCGAGCTGGAACGTTCGCTCGACGTCGCGCGCATGGAGGCGCTGCGCGCGCAGGTCAATCCGCATTTTCTGTTCAATACTCTCAATTCAATCGCGTCGCTGGTCGAATCTTCTGCGAACCGCGAGGCCTACAAGGTGATCGAGTTGCTGGCGGCGTTGCTGCGCAACGGACTGGACTTTTCGCGCGACAGCCTCGTGACCCTGGAAAAAGAACTCGAATTTCTCAGTGCTTATGTTGAGATCGAGAAGGTCCGCTACGGGGCGAGGCTTGAGGTCATTACCGATGTGCCGCCTGCCTGCCTGCAACAGCAAGTGCCATCGTTCGCGCTGCAGCCGCTGGTCGAAAACGCGATCAAGCATGCGGTGGCACAGAGCGCCGGGCGTGTGACAGTGCAGATACGTGTCAGTTGTGCCCAGGGTCGCATGCAAATCACGGTGGCCGACGATGGCCCCGGCCTGGTTTCGCCGATCCAGCTGGGCGTTGGCCTCAACAACATGCTCGACCGGCTCCGTTACCTGTTTGGCCAGGATGCTGCACTCAGGATTACCAACAATGCCAAAGGTGGCGCCAGCGTTACCATGACCATACCCGGCAGCGCACCGGCCGTTCGCAAAAAAAAGCTGCGGGTCGCAAACTAATCCTCGGCGGCAAGCTCTTGTGCGGCTATCGTCGCCGCATGAAAAAATCACTCACACTTTTTTCGGCCATGTTGCTGACTTCGGCAGCGGGCGCGAACCTCCAGGACCTTAGCATTGAATGCGAAATCGCCGTCGCGCGCAGCGCCGCGCCATTGCGCTTGCGGGCCGATGCATCGGTGTACGCCTTGCAGGATGGCGAATACAAGCGGGTCATTGAGGGTGCCGGCCCGCTGACCTGCATTGTTGAGCGCAATGATCCGGACTCGATCGTGCCGCAGTGCCTCGATCGTGCCGGCGTCGATACGATTCTGCCGGCCCTGATTCACCGCAGCCTGATGTCATTGTCCGGTGCGACATTCCAGGAAATCCAGGCGGACTTCAAACAGCGCGCCGACAACGGCGAGTTCAAGCCGGCGCCGCGGGCAGGCGTGTCCTACATGATGTCGAACTACAATTACACTTACATTGCGCCCAGAGAGCGCGTCATGAAGATCGCACCGCATGTCATGTTCTATGCGCCGCACGTCAGTAACCACGACATAGGCGGTTCATTCGAGTCCATGGTCGGCAACGTCGGCACCCCGTTCCTGTTCGACGAAGGTGTCCACGGCTACATGATCGTGTATACCGAGCACGAGGCGGACTCGACCGAAGTTGCCGAGGCCTGTCGTGGCCAGCTCAACGAAGCGCCGCCAAGCTTCACGCCTTTTCCGCAGGGCTGAAATCCTAAAGCGTCGAACGCACTGCCGCATCATCCAGGCTGCGCTGCCGGTGCTCGCGCCAGATAATCAGGATGTTCGATGCAATCACGATGGTCGCGCCGGCAAATACAACCGGTAATGGCCAGTCGTTCCAGATCAGCCAGCCGAACAGCGTCGCCCAGACGATGCCGCTGTAGTTGAAGATTGAAACGATGGTCGCGGGCGCATGCCGGAAGGCGATCGAGAATAGCCATTGTGCAAGCGCACCTGAGAGCCCGATGCCGAGCAGCATCGGTATTTCCGTGAGCGTCGGGCGTACCGCGATAAACGGCAAAGGAACTGCAGTCACTATGGTACCGATCAGGAAAAAGTAGAAAGTGATGGTCTCCGGGCTTTCGTGGCGTCCAAGGTAGCGCAACACGATCTGCATTAGCGCCTGCAGGAAGGCAGTACCGAGCGCAATTGCGATACCAAGCGCATACAGCTGGCCGCTCGGGCGCGCCATAATGAGTACTCCGCCAAAACCGATTATGACCGCGGCCCAGCGCCAGGGGCCGACGCGTTCACTGAGTATCAGCACGCCGAGTATCGGTATGAACAGGGTCGAAGCAAACAGCAGTACGGTCGCGTCCGCCATTGGCAGCATTGAAAAAGCGGCAAAGGTACCGACCAGCGACACGGTGCCCAGTACCGCACGCGTGATGATCAGCCCGGATTTGTGCCGGATGACGAGAATCTCGCGCCGCCCGAGACCAAAAATGACAAACAGGAATGGCAGCGTGGCGACGAGGTTGCGGTAGAACGCAATTTCGACGACGGAGTGCTGCTCACTCAGCAGTTTTGCAAACACGTTCATGACGGTAAACATCAGGAACGCGCCCAGTGCGGCCCCCATGCCGAGGGCGATACTGTCGGGTCTTATTTTTGCTTCCAGCTGCCACCTTCCCGGTACCACCAACCCTTATCCGCTTTTGCGATCCAGCGTTCGGCGAAGGTGCGACGGATATTGTCCAGCCATTCGGGATGCCCGTTCAGTTTTGCAATCTCCGCATACAGTGCGTTCCAGTCATTGTTCTGTGCGCTAACCAGCTGCACGACAGTATTGCGGTCTTTCAATGGCACGAGATTCCGATCGCGAAACTCGATCACGCTGGTATCGTTCACGCCGATAGCGCCGGAGTCAAAGTATGGTTTCAGCGAGGGAAAACGCGCCGCCAGGGAATTCTCCAGCGCCTGTTTCTCAGGCGATGGTTTGTCGAAATCAATTTGCGACTGCGCATTGGCATCGCTGACCAACAGGCTGGCGAAGCCCTTTGCCAGAGCCAGCATCACCGGTGCCTGCCGTGGTGTCGCTTCAAGTGATGCACCGCTGTCCGTATCGCCACGTACCTTGTCGATGATCCGGTCCGCCGCTTCGACCGCCGCGGCCTCGGGAAAATAGACGTTGATCGTGACGCAGGCGGCGACAAAGGCCGCAAGCAATGCCGTCGTAGTAATCATGACCCTGTTCATTTGCTGATCTCCCGTACTAATTTAATGTCGGCGTACCGCTGTTGGTAATTGCCACCAGTTGCCGGACCAATCGCGCCCAGCTTACCTGATCGCGAAATCCAACAACGTCAATTCGCGGCACACCGCTGCCTTTGACGATATAAAAACCCTGGCCTTGCGGACCAACTCCTGCGCCGCTCATGGCGCAGGCGCCATCCTGCAGGACACAACGCAGGCCGATGCGCTCATAGGCAAATACGTCAAAGAATCGCAGCATGCCCGATGAAAGCAATGCGGCCGCGCCGCCACCACCGACACTGGCCAGGTCCTCGACGGCCCGCTGGCTGATGCGTCGCTGCGACTTGTCACCTTGCGGCGTATAGAAATGCATGTCCATTGCGACCGGTTTCCAGTTCTCCAGTTGCAAGCCTGTCACGTCGCCGCTTAACCGTCCCTGAATGAGGCCGAAGGAAAACGCTTCGGTAATCTGGCGCAGATCGAGATTGCGCAGTTTGATGTCGCCAAACAACCGCGGCACGAGCCCGAATGGCTGTTCGATACGCAGCTTCGACAATTCGATGTCGCCGTCGAAGGCGCGCGCACTCAAGGTACCGCCGATGCTTGCCGTTTGTTCCGCGAGTTGCAGCAGCGGCAAGCGGCCGGACAAGGTACCGGAAAAGGCCGGCCAGCCCAGTGCGGCGGCAAGCTCGCCAACCTGGATCGGTTCGAGTTCCGCATCCAGCAGGCCGCTGGCAGCGGGCGTACCGTAATCGTGTAACTGCATCTGCCTGATCAGCAACGCGCCGCCCATGGTCGGCAGGCGCAGTGGCGCCAGCAAAACGATGTCGTCGTTGCCGAGGCGAAACTGCACGCTCGCGGCGCCCAGCGGAATGTTGTATGCGAGGCCATTGTCCCAGCGCAGTGTACTGTCCGTTGCTGTCTCGCTGCCGGCGCCCGGCCAGTCGATGTCGCCATTCAGGCCGTACACGGCGAAGCGCCCCTGCCGGTCATCAAGAACAAGGTCTGAAAGTGCGAGTCGCGCCGAGCTTAGCGCGTTGTTAGCAATGACGACCGCACCGGAAACGGTACCGGCGGTTTCGAGGTCACCCAGCACGGTTCCGGCCATGGCGACCTGCAACAGGCTCGTATACAAGGTGTCGACCGAGGTTTCCGTGAGGTTGATGCTGCCCGAGAGCTGCGTTGGCGTGGCAGGCTCTGTTGCCAGCGATATCGTCACCTCACCATCGAGCTGCAGCAGCGATTCCTGTTGCATCTCGAAATCGGCAATGGCGAAAGTCGACAGGTCGCTGCTGCTGACGTTCCCGGCACGCAAGGCGAGCGCGTGTTCGCTGAAGTTCGCGTACACCGGTTCGAGATAGGCTTCGCCGGAATTGCTCTCGATCTCCAGGTCAAATTGCAGCACGTCGCCATGCTCGGTGAGATCCAGTAGCAGCTTTCCGGCCAGGCCCTCGGCCGCGATGGTGCCTGCATTGTTACTGATAGATGTACCACTGAACTGCGTCACCAGCTCGATGTGCAAGCCGCCCCCGGCCAGTGTGCGCAGGCGGCCGGTCAAGGCCGTGGTGCCCGCTGCCGTGTAGTCCGACAGTTCTGCGCCGAGTGCAATGGCGGCATCGAGCAGCCCATCGAGCTGCAGTTCCGGGCTCGAAAACCGCACATCGAGTTCATCATCTGTGGCGCGGATTTCGATACGGGCGATACCGGCGGCGATCGCGACATTTTCAAGTACAACATCGGTGACACTGTCACGGCGCGCATGCACGAACGATCCCCGCACCGTCTGCCGGCCGACAGCCGGCAAGGTCGCCGTAAACGTGGCGGCCTGGCAAGAGATTGCAACACTGCTCATCGCGATGCGCTCGCAAGCGACCACAATGTCGTCAAATTTCTGTCCGGATTCGAGCAGGCTGATCTGCGCAATTCGCGTGCTGGCGGCGAGACCTGACTCGGACAGGAAGAGTTCGAACTCGAGGCCATCAATGCGCCAGGTGGCCGCTGCGACGGATTCCACCGCACCCGTCAGCACACCGGAAGGCGCAGCCGATGCCGTCATGCTGATGGCAAAGAGCAGCTGAGTAATAAGTAGCAGGCGCGGCACGCCTGGCACTGTAGCAGCGCAATCATGCGCCGGCGAGTTAGAATGGCGCGCCCTTACAACGACAGCGGAACCTGCTTGGCAGCTGCAAAAAAATTGAACATCGTGCTCGCGAGTGCGGAGGTCGCACCGCTCGCCAAGACCGGTGGCCTGGCCGATGTCGCGTCGGCTTTGCCTGCCTGGTTGCACGATGCCGGACATGATGTGCGCCTGTTGATGCCGCGCTATGCCATGCTTGAGAGGCAGGATCTCAAGATCCACAAGGTGAGGCAGTTGCAGGATCTGGTGCTGCGCGCCGGTACGCGCGAGATCCGCTATGCAATCGATACGACGATTCTGCCCGGCACGAGCCTGCCGGTCTTGCTGCTGCGCTGCCCGGAGTTGTACGGGCGGGACAGCATTTACACTGAGGATGCCGACGAACACCTGCGTTTTATCCTGTTATCGCGAGCGGCCCTGGAAATGTGCCGGCAGATGCACTTTGCACCCGACATCGTGCATTGCCACGACTGGCATACGGCGCTGATTCCACTGTATCTGCGCGCCCGCTACGGCAGTGATGCACTGTTCCGCAAAGCGCGCAGCGTCATGACCATTCACAATATCGGCTACCAGGGAGTATTCGGCGCCGGCATCCTGGACGAGCTCGGCCTGGGCGGCGCCGCAGGGCTTTTGCACCAGGACGACCTCAAGGCCGGGCAGATCAATTTTCTGAAAACCGGCCTGCTGCATGCGGATCTGATTACCACGGTGAGCCCGACCTATGCGCAGGAGATCCAGGGTCCTGAATATGGCGCGGGGCTGGACGGGCTGCTGCGGCAGCGTGCCGATTCGGTCATTGGCATTCTGAATGGCGTCGATTACGCCGAGTGGAATCCGGCGACCGATGCATTGATCGCGGCCAATTACACGGCCGATGACCTCAGCGGCAAACGGACCTGCAAGCGGGCCTTGATGAAAGCACTGGAACTCACTGCGGGCGGCGAGCAACCGCTGGTCGGGATTGTCAGTCGCCTGGTCGGGCAGAAGGGTTTCGAACTGGTGGCAAACGTCCTGCCGGGTCTCATGCTGGAGCGCGATTTTTCGCTGGCGGTGCTCGGCAGCGGCGAAAGCCGCTACGAGCGACTTTTTTCGCGCTTGCAGGAAGTCTTCCCCGATCGCGTTCATTTCAGCAAGGGCTACAACAACGAGCTGGCTCACCAGATCGAGGCCGGCGCCGACCTGTTTCTGATGCCGTCCCGTTACGAACCCTGCGGACTCAACCAGATGTACAGCCTCAAGTACGGCACCGTGCCGATCGTGCGCAAGACTGGCGGTCTCGCCGATTCAGTGCAGGCCGTCGATGCGCAGTCGGCAAGCGGTACCGGCATCGTGTTCGAGCACTACGACGACAGCGGTCTGCGCTGGGCGCTGCGTACGGCGCTGGACCTGTACAGCAATGCGCCGGTATTTCGTCAAATCATGCTGAACGGCATGGCCGAGGATTTTTCCTGGGCCAGCCAGGGCGCTCTGTACGAGGCGCTGTTTCGCCGACAGCTGGAATAAATTCCATTACCGAGCGGTAAGAATTGCTATCATTGCGGCGGCCCGGGCCTTCACAAAAACAACAGGTAGCCCTTTGAAATTAATAGAAGAACTGCAGCGTCGTAATGTCATCCGCGTGGCCATCGCCTATGCCGTGGCGTCGTGGGTACTGCTGCAGATCGTCGATGTCGTCACGCCAATTTTCGAGTTGCCGGGCTGGGCACCGAAACTGATCTTCGTCATTCTCGCCATCGGCCTCGTGCCTGCGCTGATCTTTTCCTGGGCCTTCGAGATCACGCCCGACGGCCTGAAAAAAGAGTCCGAAGTCGATCGCGCCACCTCGATTACGGGCAGCACGGCGCGGAAGCTCAACTACATCATCATCGGTTCGCTGGCGCTAGCGGTCGCGCTGCTGATCGTCGAGCGCCAGGTTAACCAGTCCTCCGGCGGTGCAGAGACCGGCATCAACGTAGCTGACATGCAAAAGTCGATCGCCGTGTTGCCCTTCGTCAACATGAGTTCTGACGCGGAGCAGGAGTTTTTTTCGGACGGCATCACTGAAGAGATTTTGAATTCGCTCGCCTCGGTCAAGGAGCTCAAAGTGGCAGGGCGAACTTCGTCGTTTGCCTTCAAAGGCCAGAACGATGATCTCCGGCGTATCGGCGAGGCACTCGGCGTCAACCACATACTCGAGGGCTCGGTGCGCAAGGCCGGTGCCCAGGTTCGCATCACGGCGCAGCTGATCCAGGTCGACAACGGTTTTCACCTCTGGTCGGAAACCTACGATCGCGAGCTGACCGACGTGTTCGAGATCCAGGACGAGATCGCGAACGAGATCCTGAAGCAGCTGCGCAGCAAGTTGCTGAGTGACGATACCGTGGTCGCCGAGGCGAAGCGCACCAACCCGGAAGTCTATGCGCTCTACCTCCGGGCCAAGCAACGCATGTATACGCGCATCGGCACCGAGATCGAGACGGCGCTGCAAGAACTCGACCAGGCGATACAACTGGACGCCGAGTATGCGCCCGCCTACGCGCAGCGTGCGATCGCGACCATGCTGTTGTCCGACCAGCAATACGGATCGATACCCGATGATGAGTCGAACCGGCGTGGCAAGCGTTTCGCCGACCTTGCGCTCAACCTCGATCCGAATTCAGCGGAAGGCTGGGCTGCACTCGGCCTCTATTACGGCCGCGACGGGCTCGAGACCGATGCCGCGATCGATGCGCTGGTAAAAGCGCTCGAGATCAACCCGAACCTGATTGATGCCAGCAACTGGCTGCAGATTGCCCTGAGCAATGCCGGTGACATGCGCGGTGCCATGGAGATTATTGAAGAAATGGCCGAGCGCGATCCGCTGTACCGGCCTGCGTTCTCGAACGCGATGATGGTCTTCAATAACTTCGGCGAGCATGAGAAGGCGACCGCCCTGCTGGAACGTATGCAGAAGTTCGACCCCGACAATCCCGACCTGCTGATGGCCGAGGCGGTGAGCCTGATTTACTCGGGGCGCGGCGGCGAGGGCCTGCAGAAAATGGAACAGCGTCGCGAGTCCGGCGAAATGAGCGGCGTCGCCAAGATTTTCCTCAGCGTCGGCCTGCTGCGCACCGCGCAGTTCGAGCGCGCCGCGGTGGAAGGTTCGACCTACTTCCAGCCGGAGGCACTCTATAACCTCGGCCGCAAGGACGAGGCCTTCGCGATGGCCTATGAACAGGCGAGCGCTGGCGACCCGGAGGTGTTGTTTGGCTTGCTGGTGCGCGACGGCCGCGACCAGGACCTCGTGAATTTTCTCGAGGAGCGCTGGCCCAGCGTGACGGCGATGGGAACCGAGCACCCTGGCGACATACTGGGTTACAGCCTCATGGCCGACACCTCGCTGGCCTACGCGCGCACCGGCAACGGTGTGCGCGCCGAGGAGGCGCTGATGCTGGTCGATCGCTGGATGAAACGCATGATCGAGCAGGGCGTCAATAACTTCGTCTTCTGGGGCAACATGGCGGTGCATCATGCCATGCTCGGGGACAAGGACGAGGCTTTCCGCTACCTGCAACAGGCGGTGGACAATGGCTGGAATCCGGTGGGCAAGCTGACCGAGGTCCTTCCCGCGCTGGCAGTGCTCGAAGGCGATCCGCGGCTCGGAGCTATCGAAACGCAAATGCTCGCCACACTCAATCGTGATCGCGCGGTCGTCGGCCTGGCGTCGTTCAATGCCGACTACACTGTCCAGGAATGATCGCGCGCATCGCAACGGCTCGCACGCTCGCGTTCGCACTGCTTGCTGTCAGTATTGCGCTGATGGTTCCCGCGCAGGGCCAGGATCATAATGCTCATGGTGAACACGCCGTACCGCTGATCCTCGGTGTGCTGGATTTCCCGACCTCGGGTGCGCCCGCGGCGCAGGACGCCTTCGAGCGCGGCGTGAAGCTGCTGCACAGTTTCGAATTCACCGACGCACGCGATGCATTCATTGAGGCGCAGGCGATCGATGCAGGCTTTGTCATGGCCATCTGGGGTGAGGCGATGACGCACAATCACCCGCTCTGGGAATACCAGGACCGGGACGCAGCGCTCGCGGCACTGGCAAAACTGGCGCCACCTGGAGAGCGTCGTGCAAGTGAGCGCGAACAGCGTTACCTCGACGCAGTATTGGTGCTGTTCGGCGAAGGCGACAAGCAGTCACGCGACGTCGCCTACATGAACGCGATGCAGAAAATGCACGCGGACTATGCCGATGACCTCGAGGCAGCGGCATTTTACGCGCTGTCGATTCTCGGCTCGGTGTACGAGCGCGACTTCCGCACGTACATGCGCGCAGCGGCAGTTGCCGAGGAGGTATTCGCCCGGCAGCCGCAGCATCCAGGCGCCGCGCACTACCTGATTCACAGCTATGACGACCAGGTGCATGCGCCGCTGGGGCTGCGCGCGGCGCGCGAGTACTCGAAGATAGCGCCATCGGCCTCGCACGCACAGCACATGGTGTCGCATATTTATACCTCGCTCGGGATGTGGGACGAGGTGGTGGTTGCGAATGCAAATGCGGTGCGGGTATCCGAGCAAAGCCTGCTGCGGACAGGACGCGATCCGGCCGGTCGCAGCAAGCATGCATTGCACTGGCTCGAGTATGCGCTGCTGCAGCAGGGCCGGTATGCGGAGGCGCGCGCGACTTTGCAGATGATGCGCGATGACGTGCTCGCCTTGCCGGCTGATTTCAATCGGTCGCACAACGCGATGATGCGCGCGAGCTATGCCGTCGACGATGCACTGGCCGAACCGGTACTGGCGCGCACCGATACCGCGGGGTTGTCGCTGCTCGATATTGCAACCGAATGCTTTGCTTCGGCATTTCAGAGTGCTGCGGCCAGCGAGCTCGATGGACTGCGCGCGGAAATACAGCTGCTTGGCGGCGAAGTCGCCGCTGCGGTCGTAATGAGCGTTGCGGAAGGTCTGCATGAGAGCGCCAATGGCGTCTCGGCTGACAGCTACCTGCTGGCAACCATTATGCTGCGCGAGATGCAGGCCTTACTGGCATTTCGCGAAGGCGACACGGAGAAAGCCCTGCAGATCCTGGCGACTGCGGTTGCCGACGAGAACAGTCGTGCAATGTATTACGGCCCGCCGCATGCGCCGAAACCACCGGGCGAGCTGCTCGGGGAAATGTACCTCGTGCTGGGCCAGCCCGAGGCCGCTGTCGCTTACTTCCAGGGTTCGCTGCAGCGCAACACGGGCCGGTCGCTGGCCTTACTCGGTCTTTTCCGGGCGCAGCAGGCGAGCGGCAATGAGGCTGCCGCGGAGACCTGGCGGCAACTGGCGTCGAACTGGCGCGGTGACCTCGGTGCGATCCAGGGCCTGGAATATGCCTGGCTGACCGGCCATGCGGCGCTGTAACACGATCGCAACAAAAACGTAAACAGACTGTAAACCGCCCGTGTTTTCCTGCAGGACGAGAAATCTCCTTGGTGGGAAACATGACATTGGCCTCAATCCTGGTCGTCGACGCCGATCCGGCGGCACAGCAACAAATAGTCAGCTGCTGGCGCATGTTTGGGGTGCCGATGCGATCGTCGGCCCGCGCACGGTCGATGTGCATATCAGGCGGCTGCGGAACCTGCTGGAGCCGTATTCCTATGCGAAATATATCCAGTAGATTGCCACGGCATCGGGAACAGATCCCGTCGGTTTTTATTGAGTGGAAACGAAGTACGTGCGCGATGACTCGATCGACATCGATGAGGGCTGGAACGGATCAATCACCAATGCATTGGTCATTCAGCAAGCGACCAACGGCCAGCACTGCTTGATGCACAGTTCGCGAATCGAGAGCTGGCATTGGCATCAAATCGCAATATCGACATTGAGGAAGAGAGTGTCAGCCCCGACCTCAAGGTCCGCGGCAGCCGCGCTCGCCTTTGCCTGGGCGCTGTAGCGGTAATTTCGCGGGCCGCCTCAGCGCATTTTCTCGAACACCGCAACCGCAGCATCGATGTTCTGCAGCACCTGCTGCTTCTCGTCAGCCGAGTTATAACTGTCGTGTGCAACGGCCGCATCACGAACCCGGGCAATCCAGGCCAGGAAATACTCAGCGTCGGCCGCAGACCGTGGGCTCTTGCCGGCGATGTTAATGTAGATTGGGCTGGTGGTCGCGTACGGGTACTGGTCAAGGATCTCCCGGCGTGGACCGCGGCCGGATGCGCGCAGCACCAGCCAACCGCTTTCAGCTATGCCCATTTCGCCGCTAAAGGTCGCCGACGTTGATTCGCGATCGAGCTCGATGCGCCGAATGACCTTGCCGTTGAACACGATCTCGAGTTCATCGATGGCTACGATGGAGCGCAAAAAGCCGCCATAGTCGATGCGTGGTGGTGCATCAAATTCGAGCACGGCGCCCGGGCCCTCGCCGTTCACGGTGAGGCCGATAAGTGGGCCATTCGTTGCAAAGCTCTTGCCATCCTTGAGGCGCTGGATCCACTTGTCGCGCCTTGCGTCCGCTTCATCGGGCCAGTTCCGCACCCGCACATAGGTTCGATTCATGCCAACCGGGCCGCGTAACGAGGCATAGTTGGCCATGGCGTCGGTGCCGCCCGCGGCACTGATGCGAAACCCGCAGTTGAGCAGGCGATACCAGACCTCAGCCGAAGTGCGGTGATCGGCAAAGCCCAGCACCTCGTAGTAGTCGATCTTGCCGAGCGCAGCGTCGATCGGCAGGGCATTGGTCAGTCGCGCGTCGGTGGCAGGATCTGGTGGCGGAGGATCAAACGGGTGCACGTAGCCAACGATCGCACCTTGCTCGCGTGCCATGTCTGCCACGAGTGCATTGTCCGGGTAAATACTCGCGGCTGCGGTATACGGGTAAGCCGAGTAGTCCGGCATTAATAAATGCTCGCCAAGGCCAAGCAAGCCGAGATGTCCCCAGTAACTGGTATGAAATTCCTGGGAATGCTGCACAACGACTTGCCGGTTCGATGCGGCGTCAGCCTCGGCCGAGAAATACTCGATGTCCGGTACCCGTTGCTCCTTGTTCACAACCAGGTTGAAAACCATGTCCAGATCTTCGGCTTCCGCCTGGGCAACCAGGTTTGCCGGCGTATTGCGATAGTTGCCGCCGTAGTTCATGTGCACGTGGACATCGCCGCTGTACCACTCGGACCAGGTCGAGGGCAGCTCGAGTGACTGCATTGCCAGCTCGAGATCGGCCGTATCCTCTGCTTCGATCTCGACGTTATGGCGTTCGATAGCCGCCTCCATGCCGCGCCAGACGATGATGCTCGCATCACCTGCCGGAAGCTCGATCTGCACTTCGCCTGTGGCGTGAAAGTAACGCGCTTCCTCCTTGCGTTGCGTCCGATCGAACTGGTCGTCCGCATGCAACCAGCGGTCGTGCGGAGCATACGCGCGGCCATCGGCGCCGAGCACCGATGCGCGATAGCTTGCATCGGATCCGTCGCCATTCCTGACGACCAGCCGCAGTGTGCCGCCGGGCTGTAAATACCGGCGTGTGGTGATGTTGAGATCCGTCTGTTTGCCGCCGATCAGCTCGAGAGTGCGTAGTGAAGTGTTGCCGAATTCGTTGACCACGTAAGCGATACGCTTGCCGTCCGGTGACCAGCGCGGCGCCGAGGCATCGTAGTCGCCATAGGTCAACGGGAACGGTTCGCCGCGACCGGCAATCGACTTCACCCAGAGCTGATGCCATTGTCGGCCCAGGTACGAGGCATACACAACGCGCTGCCCGTCCGGGGCAGTGTGCGGCCGCGCCCGCCAGCTGGTTTCCTCTTTCTGTACGAGTGCGGGCGGAGCGGAACCGTCCACTCGGTAGCGCCAGATTTCGCCGCTGCCGTAAGGTGTCTCCGGATTCGTTACCAGCAGCAATTCGCGCCCGTCGGCAGACCAGCTGGGACTGATCTCGTGGTCAAAGCTGCTGTAGTAATAACGCTCTACCGAACTTTGGCGCTCGGCAAGCAGCGGTTCGGCCTGCAAGCGATCACCATTAAAACGGCCGACGAAGACGTGAAAACGCCCGGTGCCCGTTGTTGATACGAAAGCGAGCTGCGACCCGTCCGGCGACCAGCGCGGCTCGAGATTGACATCGCCCCCGGAGGTCAGCGCGCGTACCTCGCCGCTGGCGACGTCGAGCAGCTGCAACTCCATCGCATCGGCAACATAGCGCGTAAAGACAATGCTCCTGCCATCGGGCGACCAGTCGGGCTGGTGATCGTAGCCGGGGCCCGCAGTCAGTTGCACCGCGACATCGGAATCGGGGGACTGCTGCCAGAGGCTGCCTTGCATGGCATACACGAGCGATTGTCCGTCGGGCGACCAGGCCGGGCTTTGCGGGCCGGAAGAAACCTGCGGCAGGTACATCTCGCGAAAGTAATAGTTGTGAGGCACCCTGATCTGCTTCAGTACCGGTTCGCGTTCGGCGATGGCGGGTACCGCCAGCAACAGCGTAAGCAGAATCGTTATTACCAGCCTCATAGAGCGTCTCTCCTTAGTCTTTGCTGTACTTTACGTCAACTCAAGCGTCAAAATTGCCGCCCAGAGAGAATTCATGGCAAATAAAGTCATCATTACCTGTGCGGTCACCGGATCGATTCATACACCGACGATGAGTCCGCACCTGCCGATCACGCCGCAGGAAATTGCCGACCAGGCGGTTGCTGCAGCCGAGGCCGGTGCATCCATTCTGCACCTGCATGCACGCGACCCGGCAACCGGGCAGCCGACCGCGGACCCGGCCGTGTTCATGCAGTTCCTGCCCGAGATCAGGAAACGTTGCGATGCGGTCATCAATATCACCACCGGCGGCAGTTCCCTGATGACGCTCGAGCAACGCCTCGCGGCGCCGATCCTCGCCGAGCCCGAGATGGCATCGCTGAACATGGGTTCGATGAACTTCGGCCTGTTCCCGATGAAGAAACGTCATGCCGAGTGGCGTTTCGACTGGGAACCGAAATTGCTCGACGCGACCCGCGAAGTCGTGTTCCAGAATACTTTCGCCAACATCGAGCAGATCTTCAGGACCCTCGGCGATGGCTGCGGAACGCGTTTCGAATTTGAGTGCTACGACGTTGGCCACATCCAGACGCTCGCGTTCTACCTGCGTGAGGGTCTTATCCGGAAACCGTTGTTTGTGCAATTCGTACTTGGCGTGCTCGGCGGCATTGATGCCTCGCCGGAGAGCCTGTTGCATATGAAGGCGACCGCCGACCGGTTGCTCGGGACCGAGTACCGCTTCTCGGTGTTATCGGCCGGGCGCATGCAGATTCCGCTGGCGACCGTGGGCGCGATCCTCGGCGGCAATGTGCGGGTCGGTCTCGAGGACAGCCTGCTGATTGCGAAAAACACGCTGGCCCGTAGCAACGCGGAACAGGTCGAGAAAATTCGTCGCATCCTCGAAGAACTTGGGCACGAAATCGCGACCCCGGCCGAAGCGCGCGCCATGTTGCACCTCAAGGGCGCCGACCGGGTTGCCTTTTGAATAAACCGGACGCGATCGTGATTCGGCCGGCGGTGCTCGCGGACGCCGCCGTCGTGCACGCCATGCTGCTGCAACTGGCGCTGGCAACCGGCGCGCAAAAGAAGATCAAGAACAAGGTATCGGACATCGCTGCTGCATTAACCGGAGACCCGCCTGCGATCCACGCATTCATTGCGGAACGAAACGGCGCGCCGGTTGGCCTCGCGATCGTGTTCCTGAATTTCTCCACCTGGCGTGGCTCGCCCGGCGTCTACGTGCAGGATATCTACGTGGCAGCGAACGCGCGTGGCATGGGGCTGGGCAAAAAACTGCTGCGCGCCGTCGCCAGATGGGGCAAAGACCGGGGCGCAAATCATTTACGCCTCTCGGTCGAGCCCGGCAACGTGGACGCACGCGAGTTTTATGTCAGTGCAGGCCTGAAGTTGCGCGACGATGAGCTGATTTATGCCGCCACCGGCGAGGCATTCAAAAAACTGGCAGAGACCTGATGAAGATTATTTTCTCGGCCGCGCAACTTGCGCACCATCCCAGAAAGTTTTTGTCGTCGGGCGCGCCGGCCGAAAACCCGGAACACCCGGATCGCGCGACGCGGTTGCTGGCCGCCGCGCGCAGCGCAGGTCTCGCCGCAGAAGCGCCCGCGGACCTCGGCGATGGCGTGATCGCGGCCGTGCACACACCGATCTACCTGCAGTTCCTGCAAAACATCCATACGCGATGGTCGCGCATCGAAGGCGCATCCGAAGAGGTATTGCCCAACGTGCACCCGATCAGTCGCAGCGACGGGTACCCGAAGTCGGCCGTTGGGCAGGTTGGCTATCACGTCTACGACGGCTCCTGCCCGATCTCGGCCGACACCTGGTTGAGCGCGCGCTGGAGTGCGATGACCGCCGCGTGCGCCGCACAACAGGTGCTTGCCGGCGAGCGTGCCTGCTACGCGCTGGCCCGGCCGCCGGGCCATCATGCATCGCAGGACCTGGCCGGTGGTTTCTGTTATCTCAACAACAGCGCAATCGCGGCGCAGCAGCTGCTCGGGAAGTTCGCTCGCGTCGCAATCATCGACATCGACGTGCACCATGGCAATGGCACGCAGCGCATTTTTTACGAGCGCAGCGATGTGCTGACGGTCTCGATTCACGCCGACCCGATCCGCTTCTACCCGTTCTTCTGGGGCTACGCCAACGAAACCGGTGCGGGCGAGGGCGACGGCTTCAATGTGAACCTGCCGCTGCCGCGCGGCACCGACGACCGCCAATACCTGAAGACCCTGACCACGGCACTCGATATCGTCGGCGCATTTTCGCCGCAGGCGCTGGTGATCGCACTGGGTCTCGATGCGCACGAGGGCGATCCGTTTCGCGGCATGAGCATCACGACGGCGGGGTTCGCCCAGATCGGCGCCGAATTGGGTGCGCTGAAATTGCCCACGGTGCTGGTGCAGGAAGGCGGCTATCTCAGCGACGCGCTCGGTGACAACCTTGTTTCATTCTTAAGCGGATACCAGGCGGCGCGCTGACGCGACCAGTAATGCCAGGGTTTGTTCGGACACGGCTGTTAGCTGTTGCATTTCGCCGGCGTCCACGCGCGGCAGGCGATTGCCGAGCGACACCGCGAGCGAGACCGGCGCATCGCCGCGGTCGGCGAGACGCTGCAGCTGCTGCGGCAACAGCGGCGCATCGGTGGCGATGATCGTGGCGGCCTGTTTGCCGTCGACATGGCAGTGCAGTCGTTGCAGGCGGTAGTCCGCCACGCGCGCGGCGCGCACCTTGTTTTGCCACGGGGGCGTGCCGGCACTTTTCTGCTGCCGGATGGCGTCAAGAAACAATGCGATCCAGTCTGCCGGTCGTGCCGGCGCCGTGACGTCGATGCCGATGGTCAGGGGTGGCCAGCCCTGGTCGATCTGCGCGTCAAGACTGCGCGCATCGGCGAGCCGCAGGCCGGCGTCGTAGATTCCGCCCAGCGCCGATGCAGGCGCCAGCAAGACCGGGCCCGACAGGGTGCGAAATTCCTCGACCACGCCGTTGCCGAGCATGGCGGTAAATGCACCGCGTGTGCGGACTGCAACAAAGAAACGTCCCGGGGCGGCATTCCAGTGCTCGAACTGCACGGCCTGGCAGAACGGCATGTCGATGGTCCGGAAAAGGGCAGGCTCAGCCATCGACCGCTCCCTTCAACCGCCCGTGCCGGCGCAGGATTTCGAGTGTCTCGGTCAGGGGCAGGGCTGGTAAGAAGTTATCGTTGATACCGGTCATGTCCTCGGCCATGCAGAGCGCGTTGATGATTGACTCCTCGACCGCTTCGCTGGCCGCCTCGAAGTAGGGCCTAATATGAAACTGCTCTACCGACTGCAGCGTGTAGCCGGCCCCGCGGTAGAAGGACTCGCGCGGGATGCGGTTGGCGGTGGAAAAAGCGAGTGTGAAGTCGCCACTGGAGTTGTTGGAAATGCTGCCGGTGCGTGCGAGACCGTGCGTGGCACGCCGCGCGAGGCGTTGCAGCTGGTGCGCGAGCAAGGGCGCGTCGGTCGCGATGATCATCAGTATGGAGTTCAGCTCGGCACGCTGTTCCGCCTGACCCTGTCGGCCCAGCTCGGTGCCGACCGGCACGCCGTCGATACGCAGCAATTCTCGCGTACCGTGATTTGCCTGCACCAGCACGCCGACCGTGTGCTGCGATCCGCCTTGCTCGATGACACGCGACGCAGTACCGATGCCGCCTTTGAACTCGTAACACATCATACCCGTGCCACCGCCAACCGAGCCTTCAGCGACCGGCCCACCGCGAGCCGCGGACAATGCATCGAACACATGCTGCTCGCGTACATGTCGCCCGACCGTGTCGTTGAGAAAGTCATCCCAGGTTTCGCCGACCACGGGCGTTCCCGGCGGAAGCTCGTCATCAGGCTGCAACTTTTGCAACGCGTCGTGGACCATGCCGACGCTGGAGGTTGTCGTCAGGCAAATTGGCGAACTCAGAATACCGAGGTTCCTCGCTGCCAGCATGCCGCTGAACTCGCCGTTGCCGTTCGGCACGTCGACGCCACATGGCAGGAACTCGTGCACGATATCGCGCTGCGGCCAGATCGCGGTGACACCGGTGCGCACCGGGCCGACACCAATCTCGAGTTTGCCGTGCCCGGAAATGAGTGTCGTGTGCCCGACCTCGACGCCGGCGACATCGGTGATCGCATTCAGCGGTCCTGGCGGCAGCCGGCCGATGGTAATACCGAGCGCGCGCGCCCGGTGCCGGCCCTCGACCGGTGCATTGGCGGCTGCGGTCGGCGCTGCGAGCAACGACAGCGCTCCGAGTCCTAAAAATTGCCGCCGGTCGAAAGGCATCGTGAGCTGCTAGGCCGCGCCGATGTCAGCGAGGGCGAGCCGCAAACCGCGGCCAAGCTTGTCGGCGATCTCGTCGAGTTCCGCATCGCTGGCGTTATAAGGCGGGGAAATGATCACGACGTCACCATTGACACCGTCGATCGTGCCGCTGACCGGGTAACAGATCAGCCCTTCCTGCAAGGTTCGGGCGCGAACAATCTCGGCCAGCTTCAGGTCCGGGTCGAACGGATGGCGGCTGTCGCGGTCGGCGACCAGTTCGACGCCGGCAAAAAAACCGCGTACGCGAAGGTCGCCGACGGCAGGCAACTCGCCAACGCTCGCGACGAGCCGTTGCCGCAGCGCAGCGCTTTCTGAGCGCACGCGCTCGATGAGCCGGTCGCGCACCACAATCTGCTGTACGGCGGCAGCGCTCGCGCAGGCCAGCGTATGGCCGGTAAAGGTGTGGCCCGTATTGACTGCGCCGTCGGCGGCCACAATTGTCTCGGCAATGCGGCCCGAGTACGCGACCGCGCCGAGCGGTACGTAGCCGCCGCCGAGACCTTTCGCAATCGTCATGATGTCGGGCAGCACCTGCTCCTCTGCCAGCGCGCGCCAGCTGCCGCAGCGCCCGGCGCCGCACATGACCTCGTCTGCGATCATCAACACGCCGTAGCGCGTGCAGACAGCACGCATTTTTGCGGCGTATCCTGCGGGCGCGGGCAGCATGCCGCCGGCTGCGCCGACCACGGGTTCGAAAATAAACGCTGCGACATTTTCGGCGCCTACCTTCAGAATCTCCTGCTCAAGTTCAGCGGCCAGATAGTCGGTCAGTTGTGCTGCTGTGCCGGCGATCGCGGGCCGGTACTCGTTGGCCGTCGACAGGAACGAACAGGGAAACAGGCTGCCTTCGAACTGTTTCCTGCGCTGCGCGAAACCGGAAACAGCGAGCGCGCCGAGCGTGTTGCCATGATAGGAGCGTTGCCGGGATATGAAACGGGTCCGCTTGCGATCACCTTTGCCCCAGTGAAACTGCAGCGCAATCTTGAGCGCCGATTCGACCGCCTCGGAGCCGCTCGACACGTACAGGATCTGCTCGAATCCGGGTCCGGCCTGCGACTGGATCAGCTCCGTCAGGCGAATCAGCGGGTCGCTCGTGAACGTATAACGGTAGCCGTGCGCGATCAGTTCAAGCTGTTGCCGGATCGCCTCGTTAACTTCCGCATGCGCATGCCCGAGGCAATAAACGGCCGGGCCGCCCGAGCCGTCGATGTAGCGTTTGCCGCTGCTGTCAAAAACATAACTGCCGGCACCGTGGGAAACCTTCGGCAGGGGAGTTGGCGCAATGCTGCGGCGGGCCTTGTTGAGCATTACTCAGTATGGCTGACTTGATCCACACCCGGCAATGCGTTCAGGCGGCGCGTGTTCGCGCAACAAAACCCTGTGAACGCAGGTATTCCTCGTAGCTGCCGCCAAAATCGACCACTTTTCGATCCGGCAGCAACTCAATGATGCGCGTCGCCAGCGACGACACGAAGTCGCGATCATGACTGACGAATATCAGGGTGCCCGGGTAGTTCTCCAGTGCGAGGTTCAGCGCTTCGATCGATTCCATGTCAAGGTGGTTGGTGGGCTCATCCATGACGATGACGTTCGGCTGCTGCAGCATCAATTTGCCGAACATCAGCCGCCGTTGTTCGCCGCCGGAAACGACCTGCACCGATTTCTCACTTTCGTCGCGCGAAAACAGCATCTGGCCCAGCGTCGCGCGCAGCAGCTGCTCGGGTGCGCCGGGCGGCTGCCATTGCGTAATCCAGTCGAACAGGCTCATGTCGGATTCGAACTCCGGTCCGTTGTCCTGTGCGAAATAACCGACCTTCGCATTCTCGGCCCACTTTACCTCGCCGGCATCGACCTCGATTTTCTGTACCAGGCAGCCGAGCAGCGTGCTCTTGCCGATGCCGTTCGGTCCCAGGATTGCGACGCGCGAGCCGGCCTCGATGCTCAGGTCAAGATCCTCGAATAGCGGCGCGGCATCAAAGCGCTTGCTCAAGCCGGTCGCTTCGACCGCCAGGCGGCGCAGCGGTTTTTCCTGTTCGAATCGAATGTAGGGGCTTACCCGGCTCGATGGCTTGATTTCCTCAAGCTCGATTTTTTCCAGCTGGCGAGCCCGCGAAGTTGCCTGCCGCGCCTTTGATGCGTTCGCCGAAAAGCGGCTGACGAAGGCTTGCAGCTCGGCCATTTTGACTTTCTTCTTCGCATTGTTCGAGTACATGCGCTCACGGGCCTGGGTTGCAGCGGTCATGTACTCGTCGTAGTTGCCGGGAAAAATTTGCAGCTTGCCGTAATCCAGGTCCGCCATGTGCGTGCAGACGCTGTTCAGGAAATGGCGGTCGTGCGAAATGATCACCATGGTCGACTTGCTGGCATCAAGGAATTCTTCCAGCCAGCGAATCGTGTTGATATCGAGGTTGTTGGTTGGTTCATCGAGTAGCAGTACATCGGGGTCAGAGAACAACGCCTGCGCCAGCAATACGCGGAGCTTCCAGCCCGGCGCCACGGCGCTCATCGGGCCCTGGTGCTGGCTGACCGGGATGCCGATGGCCTCGAGCAGCTCGCCGGCACTCGATTCGGCGGAATAGCCGTCCATTTCCGCGAATTCAACCTCGAGATCGGCGACACGCATACCCTGCGTATCACTCATCTCAGGCAGGGAATAGAGGCGCTCACGCTCCTGCATGACGTCCCAGAGACGCTTGTGGCCCATCATGACCACGTCGAGAACACGGCACTCTTCGTAGGCAAACTGGTCCTGCCGCAACTGCCCGACACGCGCGTTCGGGTCTGTGAACACGTTGCCGGCGCTGGGTTCCAGCTGGCCGGCGAGGATTTTCATCAGGGTCGACTTGCCCGAGCCATTGGCGCCGATCAGGCCATAGCGATGGCCATTGGCAAAGGTCGCCGAGACATTTTCGAACAAAGGTTTGGCGCCGAACTGGATCGACAGGTTGGATGCAGAAATCACGGATTGGTACCAGGCGGGGTTAATAAGCGGCCGGATGGTATCATGCGCCGCCAGCCGGTGGGACCTCCGTCGGCTGTTCCCCTTACCAGAGCAACATAATGTCCACGCCAATGCATCCCACGGAAATCACCCGTTTCCGCGATCTCAAGCTGCCCCAGCCCCTGCTGCAAGCGCTCGAAGACAGCGGTTACGAGACACCGACGCCGATCCAGAGCCAGGCGATTCCGCTGCTGCTCGCGGGTCGCGACATACTCGGGCACGCGCCAACCGGCACCGGCAAAACCGCCGCGTTCGCGCTGCCATTGCTGTCGCGCATAGACCTTAAGGACAGCCGTGTGCAGGTCCTGACCCTGACACCGACACGTGAGCTTGCGATCCAGGTCGCGGAAGCATTCCAGCATTACGCGGCGCATTTGCAGGGCTTCCATGTGCTGCCGGTTTACGGCGGCCAGGAATACGGCAGCCAGATTCGCCAGCTGAAGCGCGGCGTGCACGTCGTGGTAGGAACGCCGGGGCGGCTCATGGATCACATGCGCAAGGGCACACTGAAACTCGACAGCCTGCAGGCGCTGGTGCTGGATGAAGCGGACGAAATGTTGCGCATGGGTTTCGTCGAAGAAGTCGAGTGGATACTCGAGCAGCTGCCGGCCAAGCGGCAAATGGCCCTGTTCTCGGCGACCATGCCGAAGCAGGTCGAACAAATCGCGCGACGCCATCTGCACGAGCCTGCCGAAATTTCTATCGTGGCACGCGCAGCGACGGCGGAAACGATCCGGCAGCGATTCTGGCAGGTCAGCGGCGCGCACAAGCTCGATGCGCTGACCCGCATTCTCGAAGTCGAAGAATTTGATGGTGTGTTGATCTTTGTCCGCACCAAGACGGCGACCGCGGAGCTTGCCGAAAAGCTCGAGGCGCGCGGCTATGCGGCCGCGGCGATGAACGGTGACCTGATCCAGAAACAGCGCGAGCAAATGGTTGAGCGACTGAAAAAGGGCACGCTCGATATCCTGGTGGCGACGGATGTGGCGGCGCGTGGTCTCGATGTCGATCGTATCAGCCATGTCATCAACTACGACATACCCTACGATTCCGAAGCTTATATCCACCGCATCGGCCGCACTGGTCGGGCAGGCCGCCGCGGCGATGCGATTTTGTTCGTGGCGCCACGTGAGCGACGCATGCTCGCCACAATCGAAAGGGCAACGCGACAAAAAATCGAGCAGATGGTATTGCCGACGACCGAGACCGTGAACAACAAGCGCATTGCCGATTTCAAACAGAAGATCAGCGACACGCTGGCACTCGGCGAGCTGGGCTTCATGCAAAGTGTGGTCGAACAGTATCGCCAGGAGCATGACGTGCCGGCCATAGAAATCGCGGCTGCGCTGGCCAGGATCGCAATGGGTGACAAGCTCATGCCATTGAGCCCCGCGAAGAGCGAGGCGCGGGGAAAACTCGAGGCGGCCACAGAACGCTACCGCATCGAGGTTGGGCATGTGCATGGCGTCAAGCCCGGCAATATCGTTGGTGCCATCGCCAACGAGTCGGGTCTTGATGGCTCGCACATCGGCCAGATCGAGATCGAGGCCGACCACAGTTTCGTCGACCTGCCCGCCGGCATGCCGCGCGAGGTGTTCATGGACCTGAAAAAAGTGCATGTCTGCGGCCAGCTGCTGAATATTTCATTACTCGGCGCTGTGGCGTCACCGCGCAAGCGCAAAGGGCGGCCGAACCCGAAAGGCAAGCCCAAGGTCAAAGGTGCGCAAAAATCCAAGCCGGGCAAGAGAAAGTCAAACAGGGCGAAGGGTTGACCGAGGCCGCGAGCGCCCGGTGACCGAGCCGAGATGGCGTGTTTAACAGAGATCATTTAAGCTGCGCCGCGCCGGGATTCGCGGCATCAATATCATTCGAAGGAATTCGCATGCACACCATCAGAACTTACAGCTTGCTGACAATGAGCTTGTTGATCGGGGGTCTTACATCGGCGTCACCGGCGTCAGCCGAAGACTGGAATTGGTCGGTGGTTCCGTATGTCTGGGCCACAGACATCAGCATCGACCTTTTCGTCAGCGATGATCCGGTGGTCGGCGCCGATGTCAGCTTCAGCGACCTGATGGACAAAAAAGACAGCGCCATGCAACTGCATTTCGAAGGCCAGCGTGGCCGAGGTGGCTTCTTCGTCGACGTTACTTACCTGGCCCTGAGTTCGGCGCAGGCGACCGGAGCACGCCCGCCGCTGCCGGGCGGCACCCAGATCGAAACAGATCTCGATACGGCCCTGGCCGAGGCCGGCGGCTTTTACCGCCTGTCCGGGGATACACATGGCCTCGACCTGATTTTTGGCGCCCGCATGCTCGATCTTGATCTCAGCGTGAGTTTTTCATTGCCGCCACCCCTGATTGGCACACAAAGACTGTCGGGCGGCGATACCCTGACCGATGGTTTCGCCGGACTACGCTATTCGACTTCGTTTGCCGAGCGCTGGGAATTCATGGCACGCGGCGATCTTGGCGCGGGTGACTCGGATCTCGCCTGGAATGCCTCCGTGTACTTCGGCTATGCGGTCGGCAAGGAACCGCAGAACCTCATCCTGTTCGGCTATCGCCACCTGCAGTTTGAACTCAAGGAATCCTCGGCTGGCGGTCAACGCGCAGAAACCGACCTGACCTTCAGCGGCCCTGCGCTCGGATTCGCGTTTCGTTTCTAGTCGAGTTTGACTGGCTGGTCGGCGCGCACGAACAGCAGCAGGGCGCCCGCAATCAGCGCGAAGATTGCGCCGGACGCGATCGCGAACGGCCAGCCGAGGACTTGCGCGAACCACGCGACCAGTACGGCATTGAGAATACCCATGGCATTGCCGCCGGTATTCAGCACACCACCGGCAGCGCCGGCCAGCTGGTTGCCGATTGCGATGCTCGAATTCCAGTACGCGCCTTCAGTCAGTTGCTGCGCGAAGAAGGCAAGCGCAAGGCAGGCGACGGCGACCACGGCGTTGCCGTGGTAGGCGCCGATGACGATCGCCGTCGCGACCACGACCTGGCCGATGATGATCGGCCAGCGGCTTCCCCAGCAGAGGCCGACTTTGCGGCAGAGATGGTCGCAGAACCAGCCGCCGAGCGCCCCGCCGGCCGCGCCGGCAATCCATTGCGACGAGGTTGCATAACCTGCCGTGCTCGAATCAAAGGCACGAACTTCGACGAGGTAGTAAAACCACCAGCTGAAAGCGGAATAGAAGACGAAATTCGAAAACGCATAGCTCAGGGTCAGCAGCAGAATATTGCGATCTTTAAGAACCCGAACCCAGCCCGGCGGATAAGTTGTTGTGACTACTGTCTCCGGCCGATTGGCGTTGATTAGCGCGACTTCTGCCGGGTTGCTGGCCGCATGTTCGGCGGGAAAGTCGCGGCCGTACCACCACCAGAGGCCGGCGACCAGCATGCCGAGCGGTGCAATGATCCAGAACGATATGCGCCAGCCGTATGCCGCGATAAGCCAGGCCAGTACCGGTGCCGACACGGCGATGCCCAACGTTAACGAGGCATTGTTCAGACCACAGGGAAACGCCCAGCCGCCCGGTGGAAACCAGCGGCAGATAGCGGCATTGATGATGGGAAATATCGGCGCCTGGAACATGCCGACAAGGAAACGGACTGTGACCAGCGAGCCGATAACCAGGGTAGCAGAAGCGACGTCAGTGCCCGGAACCGCCGCCGTTACGATCGTCAGCAGGGTCCAGAAGATACAGAGCAGAGTCACGGCCTTGCGCGGCCCCATGCGATCGCCCAGCACCCCGCCCGGGAACTGGAAAATCGTGTAGCCGGTGGTGAACGCGGCCAGCACCCAACTCCATTGAATCTCGGAGAGCTGCAGGTCAGCGATCATCTCCGGCGCGGCGATCGATAGATTGCCGCGCAGCACGTAGGCGGTAAAACTGGCCAGCGAAAGAATGACAAATATGCGCCAGCGTACGTAGGTCGGTTTTCCGGTCATTGGTCTTTTCTTCTTCTAATAACCCCGGCCGTAACTGAGTTATTCCTAGCGGCCAAACCTCACGCGCAAACCAAGGTAAGCAGCACGATCGGGCGTCTGGTAACCATAAACTTGTTCGTAGTCCTCGTCGAGTAAATTGCTGCCCCTGGCATAAACAGTTGCGGATTCAGTCAATTGATACTGCACCGTCATATCCAGCAGCCAGTAGTTTGCCAATGTGACGGTTTGCATCGGTTCCGGGAACGGCGGAAAAAAGCTATCAGTTCGCGTGCCGCTGTAGTCAGCGGCGAGCGAGGCGCTGACTCGTTCGCCAAGCGAGCGATAGTCCAGCGTCAGCGAGCCCGCATGCTTCGGCCGGCGGATCTCGTCTTCGCCATCCTGTTCCGAGTCGGTGTAGGTGTAGCTTGCGACCAGGTCGAAAGCATCGCCAAGACGCCAGCGCGCCGCGAATTCGGCGCCCTGGCGCTTGCTGGTGGTGGCTTCATTTTCCGCCGTATAGAAGAAGGTCTGCGGGTCAAATACAAAGCCGTTGATCTCGTCTTCAAGATCCTGCTTGAACAGCGACGCCTGCAACAGCACAGCGCCATCGAGGATTTTGTAGTCGATACCGATGTCATACGAGGTTGATCGCTCCGGCTGCAGGTCCGGGTTGCCGACAAACTGCTCCGGGAAGTAGCCGAACAACTCGGTAAAGGTCGGGTTCTTGTGGCCGGTGCCAATATTGCTGCGCAGGGTGGTCGCTGCGGATATGGCGTAGGCGAGCGAAAAGCGACCCGTGATGGCATCCTCAAAATCACTGTTGTTGTCGAAGCGGCCGCTGATGAGCCAGGTCAGTTTGGCATGTGAGCGGCCCTGGTACTCGGCAATGAAGCTCGAAACGTCCATTTGCTGGTCCTGGTTAGGGTCGCCGAAGAGCACCGCACCGCGCTGCTCGAAGTCGGTACTTTCGCGTTCCAGCGCGAGCGACAGCAGGTTTGCGCCGAGGCCGATGTCGGCCTGGTAGGCAAACGTCGTGCGCTCGGACGCCGATGATGAATCTTCGACATCATCCGCATAGTTACGATTTTCCGAAGCATAGAAGCGCGCGCTGAGCTTGTGCCGCAGCCGGCTGTCGGCTCGCCCGTACTGCGTGCCGACACTCGCGTACAGGTTGTTACCTGCGGTGGCAACGTTGCCGTCGGTTGGCAGGCCGGTAACGAAGAAATCCACCGAATCGAATTGCGACCAGGCGTCAGTGACACGAAGTTGCGTATCGAGAGTCAACGCATCATTCGCCCTGAACTGTGCTGCCAGCGATGCGGTCGTGATGTCAGAGCCGTCGTCTTCGTTGCCGCTGCGCGAGATATTACCGCCATCGGTTTCAAGTCGTTCAACGGCGGCACTGAAGGACCAGCGATTACCGCCCATTGAGCCGCCAACACCAAGATTGCTGGTTGCGAACGAGCCACCTTCAAGATAGCCGTTGAACGACGCACCGCCCTGCCCGTCGCGTGTAATCACGTGCACCACGGCAGCAATGGCATCGCTGCCCCAGAGCGAACTCTGCGGACCACGCACGACTTCGATGCGTTCCACGTTGCTCGTGGTCAGGTATTCCCAGTGAAACTCATCGCCGGTTGCCGGGTCGTTGGCGCGCACGCCGTCGATCAGCACCAGCACATGATTGGCTTCGGCACCGCGCACACGCACCTGGATCTGCGAGCCGGTGACGCCGGTCTGGCTGATGGCAAAGCCGGGTACCGCGCGCAGCAGGTCGGCGACATAACGGGCCTGGCGCTGTTCGATGTCGGCACGCGTAATGACGGTTGCGGCGCTGCCAAGATGACTGGTCGCCAGCGGCGCGCGCGCGCCGGTCACGATGATCTGGTCAAAATCATCCGCCGCCCCGGATTGGGCGAACAGCGCAGGGCTGGCGACCAGGGCCAGGCAAATAAGAAACAGCCGTGAAGTGATTTGCATGTTGCTCTCCCGCAGAGGTCCCCGTACCTGCGCTTTATGTTGATCGGGGAGGGAGAGAATTGAGTTCTCAACGAATCGCCCGCCGCGATCGAACAGTGGAACGGTCGACGGGCCGGTCTCCGGACTCATGAGTGACGAATTCTGTCTAGAGAACTTCGTCCTCGTCGATCGCCTTCCCACGCTTGCGCGCAGTGGCACGGATGATCGACTGACTCATTTACCGTTGCGGGGGCAGTGACGGGTTTGCCTTGCGGTGCACCGTCTTCCCGTTTAACTGCGGCATTACCTTGCTGCAGTTCACCTGTCGAGGTTGCGGCAGACTGTACGCGGCGACCTGGCGCGAGGCAACCCTGCACTGTCGCTGCCGGTCGGTCGCTGGACAGGCCGCCCTGGAAGGGAATAAAGTTATGATCTTAATTATTAACTGAGGAAGTAATAGTTCCGCCATGGCTATCCAGCAGTTCAGCGCTTCCCTGCCAATGATGCTGTATCGCGCAATAGATGTCGTGATGCCGCGTTTTCGACGCATTTTCAAGGAATTTGGGCTCACAGAGCAGCAGTGGCGCGTATTGCGCGTGCTCTGGGAGATAGAGGAAATCAGCCACAATGAACTTGCCGGGCTGACCCTGATTTCACCGCCGAGCCTGGTTGGCGTGCTCGATCGCCTCGAATCCATGCAGCTGATCGAGCGGCGGCGTTCGGCGCGCGACCGGCGCGTGGTCTATATCGCAAGCACGCAGCAAGGCCGCGATCTTCGCGACCAGCTGATGCCGGCTGTGCAGCAAAGCTACTTTGAGCTGCGCGATTCCATGGACGATGCCATCTGGCGCAGCCTGCTCGAAGGCCTCGAGGAACTCGTTACAGTGCGTCGATGATCGCGTTCAGCGTGGCGCTCGGCCGCAGCGCGGCGGCAGCTTTGTCGTCATCGGGGTGGTAATAGCCGCCGATATCGACCGGCCTGCCCTGGGCCGCGTTCAGCTCGGCAACGATCCTGGCTTCATTACTGGCCAGCGCCGTCGCCACCGGTGCAAACCTGGCCGCCAGCCCGGCATCAACGGCCTGCCGGGCTACCGCCTCGGCCCAGTACAGGGCGACGTAAAAATGGCTGCCCCGCGTGTCCAGCTCGCCCACCTTGCGCGATGGCGAACGGTCCTCATCGAGGTAACGACCGTTTGCCTCATGCAGTGCTTTCGCCAATAACATCGCGCGCGTATTGCCGGTCTTCTCCGCCAGCTCTTCGATGGATACGGCGAGTGCCAGGAATTCACCGAGCGAGTCCCACCGCAGGTGTCCGTCCTGCAGGAATTGCTGTACGTGCTTCGGCGCCGAGCCGCCGGCGCCAGTCTCATACAAACCACCTCCGGCCAGCAGCGGCACGATCGACAGCATCTTGGCGCTGGTGCCAAGCTCGAGGATCGGGAACAGGTCGGTCAGGTAGTCGCGCAATACGTTGCCGGTTACCGAGACCGTGTCCTTGCCGGCTTTCACCCGTTGCAGCGTTTCCTGCATTGCGTCAACCGGTGCCAGGATGCGGATATCGAGACCTTCGGTATCGTGCCCGGCGAGATAACGATTGACGAGGGAAATAAGCTCGGCGTCATGCGCACGCCCGGCGTCGAGCCAGAAAATCGTGGCGACGCCGGTCTGGCGTGCACGGCTGACGGCGAGGCGCACCCAGTCGCGAATCGGCAGGTCCTTGGTCTGGCACATGCGCCAGATGTCGCCTGCGGCGACGGCGTGTTCGAGTAATACTTCGCCGCTTGCATCAAGCACGCGCACCGTGCCGGCGCTGGCAATCCGGAAGGTCTTGTCGTGCGAACCGTATTCCTCGGCTTTCTGCGCCATCAGCCCGACGTTGCAGACATTGCCCATGGTGGCGACATCGAAGGCGCCGTTCTTTTTGCAGAACTCGACCACCGCCTCGTAGATGCCGGCGTAACAGCGATCGGGAATCATTGCGATCGTGTCATGCAGCTTGCCGTCCGGGCCCCACATTTTTCCAGAGCTGCGAATTGCGGCGGGCATGGAGGCGTCGATGATGACATCGCTGGGCACGTGCAGATTGGTAATGCCCCTGTCGGAGTCCACCATTGCCAGCGCGGGGCGGTGTTGGTAGACAGCGGCGAGATCGGCTTCGACGGTGGCACGCTGTGCTGCAGGCAGGTTCGCAATCTTTGCGTACACGTCGCCAATGCCGTTGTTGGCCTCGACACCGATGCTCGCAAACAGCTGCGCGTGTTTCTCGAACACGTCCTTGTAATAGACCGTGACCGCGTGACCGAACATGATCGGGTCGGACACCTTCATCATGGTTGCCTTGAGGTGCAACGACAACAGCACGTTTTCTGCCTTCGCGATATCGATCGAGCGCGCGAAGAACTCACGCAGCGCGGCGCAGTTCATCTTGGCGCCGTCAATAACTTCGCCGGCCTCGACAGGTACGCGCTCACGCAAAACGCTGGTCGCACCGTCCAAAGCAACATGTTCGATGCGCAGCCCGCCGGCCTTGCTGACTACCGTGGATTGCTCGCTCGAATAAAAATCACCGTCCTGCATGTGCACTACGCGGGTTTTTGAAGCCGCGCTCCAGGCACCCATGGAATGCGGATTTGCCCTGGCGAAATTCTTCACGGCCTGCGCGACGCGGCGATCGGAATTACCCTCACGCAGCACCGGATTTACAGCACTGCCAAGCACCACGGCATATCGAGCCTTGATGGCTTTCTCGGCGGCGGTTTTGGGCTCCTCCGGGTAATCCGGTACTTCGAAGCCCTGCGACTGCAATTCCTCGATAGCGGCAATAAGCTGCGGCAGTGAGGCGCTGATATTCGGTAGCTTGATGATGTTCGCCTCGGGCGTCTTTGCGAGCTCGCCGAGTTCGGCCAGCGCATCGGGCTGGCGTTGCGCCTCGCTGAGCTTGTCCGGGAAGTTGGCGAGGATGCGTCCGGCCAGCGAAATATCGCGGCTTTCGACGGCGATGTCGGCAGCCTCGGTAAACGCTTTCACGATTGGCAGGAACGAATAAGTGGCAAGCGCTGGCGCCTCATCCGTCTTGGTATAGATGATCTTTGCAGTACTCATCGCAATCCTTCAGAAATCCAACAGGGGTCAGAGCCCTTTATTTCCCATATGCGGTTTTAAGCCGCATATGGGAAATAAAGGGCTCTGACCCCTTTCTTGTCAGGTGATGGAGGCGTCGAAAATCGACTGAATCGAGGCATCCAGCATCGCGTTGAATTCGTTGTCGCTCTGCTGTGCGCTTAGCCCCTCGGCCAGCGCTCGCGAGAAACTCGCGATCATGCCTTTCTGGCGCGACAGGCGTTCGTTCGCTTCGTCGCGCGAGTAACCGCCGGACAATGCAACCACGCGTGCGATATTCGGGTGCTTGATGCAATCGGCGTACAGGTTGTCCTTCTCGGGCAGGGTCAGTTTGAGCATGACAATTTCAGTTTTGCCGAGTGCATTGAGTTTTTGCATGATCGCATCGTGCAGAATCGCCTCGGCTGCTGCTTTATTGGGGCAGCGAATATCCACTTCCGGTTCGATGATCGGCACGAGTCCGGCCGCAACAATCTGCTTGCCGAGTTCGAACTGTTGATCGACGACCGCCTGGATTCCCGTTTTGTTGGCCTCTTTGATCACCGAGCGCATTTTGGTACCGAATATGCCGGCCGCTTTGGCCTTCTTCAGCAGCTCGGCCAGTCCCGGGTTCGGCTTCATGAGTTGCACGCCGTCCTTGAGGTCGGCGAGACCCTTGTCGATCTTCAGGAACGGCAATATTTTTTTCACATTCCAGAGGTAGGACGCTGTGGGCTGGCCGGCAACTTTACGGTCCATCGTATTCTCGAACAGGATGGCGCCGAGAATACGTTCACTGGTGAATGCCGGGCTGGTCATGATACGGCTGCGCATGGTGTGCACGACGGTGTACATCTCCTCGTCATTGCTCCAGGCATCGGCGCCGATGCCATACAGGCTCAATGCCTTTGGCGTGCTGCCGCCGCTCTGGTCCAGGGCGGCGATAAATCCGGGGCGGGTCTTGGCGATCTTGAGTTGTTCAGCGTGGCTCACAGTACGTCTCTCTTCATGGGGTGGGCGAATTTTGTGCAGGCAGGATTGTACACAAGCCTGCCGGAATTAGCCCCCCAAGGGACGTCCGGCCTGCGTCCGGGTTGACCGGCCCGCGCCGAAAACAGCCGCGTTTCTTGGCTGGGGCCGCGTGGGACACGGTAAAATGCCCGGCGTCAGCGAGCAAGGGGGTCTGGGTGGATATCGGCGTTGAACAAAAATGTCTGGGCCAGATAGATATCAGCGCTTTGCGCGACGCCATCCTGGCGCAGCCGCCGGTGGCGTGGCAGGAGCAGTTGTCGCGACAGCAGACCTATGAGGTGCACCGCGACACGGAGTCGATCGTATTGCTGTTCTGCGAGGAAAGCTGGCCGGACGGCGAGATCTATCGTGAACCGGGCTGGGACCGCCTCGCCGACGTTGCGCTGCCGCTGATCAACAAGGTTATCGAAACATGGTATGAACCGGGCGGGACGATTTTGCGGATCATGGCTGCCAAGCTGAAGGTCAACGGCCGGATTCGGCCGCACCGGGATACGCTGAGGTCGTTTCGTATGGGACATCGCGTTCATATTCCGATTACCAGCAGCGAATACGTACGCTTTACGATTGCGGGAAAGCCGTTTGCGTTCGAGCCCGGCAATGTGTACGAGCTGAACAATCAATTGGTGCACAGCGTCGTCAATATGGGCGATGAGGACCGCATCACTTTTATTTTTGACTACGTGCCCGCGAGTGCAACGTGGTAGCGGGTCCTGATAGTTCTGTGCATCAGCCTGGCAGCGATCGGGATAGTGCCGAAATTGCGCAAGGTGTTGAACAAATGCGGTCAGCAGCACCTGATGCGGCAGCGGAAACATTCAGGCGAGTGCTGAAACGAAACCCGGAGAATGTCAACGCGATTCGCTTGCTTGCTCTCAGCTATCGGCAGGGCAACAAAAAACTGGATGACGCCGAGGCGCTGCTGCGCCGGGCCGTGGGACTGGCGCCGGCTTACGCGAGCGCCTGGCGCGCACTCGGTGCCTTGCTTGGCGAGCGCCACAAGTATGCGGAGACCATTGCGGCCTTTACACGGGCATGCGAACTGGAACCGGACGATGCCGAGGCCTGGGCCGGCCTGGGTAACGCTTATTCGCTGGCGATGTGTCCGGCCGAGGCGGCACGCGCGTTTGCACGTTGCGTCGAGCTGCAGCCGGATTCGCCGGACGCTCAATGCGGATATGGCCACGCTCTGCATTCTTGCGGCGACATGCCTGGCGCGCTCAGGGCATTCCGCGCGGCAATCGCCTGCCGGCCAACTTTCGGTCACGCGTACTGGAGCCTGGCGAATCTCGAAGCCTTCAGGTTCGATGACGCAGAGGTCGCCGCCATGTTGCAGCAACTCGACAACGAAAGGCTTACCGAATCCAGTGACATACATCTGCGCTTTGCGCTGGGAAAAGCGTTTGAGGATCGCAAGGACTATGACCAGGCCTGGCACTACTTCCACACCGGCAATCAACGCCAGCGCATGGCTACCTCGTATGACCCGATGGAAATGGAGTTTCGACTCGATGCCGTGCGCGACATATTTTCGAAGGAGTTTATCGAGCAGCATGCCGGTAAAGGGTGTGCCGCAGCCGGTCCGATTTTCATCGTCGGCCTGCCGTGCTCCGCGACGATTATGGTCGAGCAGATCCTCGCCGCTCACAGCCAGGTCGAGGGCGCGGCGCAGCGCCCCGTGCTCGAGCAACTCGTCAACGCGATTGGCGGACATGGTCGCGGTGGCATGCGCTACCCGGAATCGGTTCGCGATCTGTACGATCGCGACTGGCGCGCGCTTGGCGAGCAGTATCTCAAGGAGAGCCATCGCCATTACCCGACCGGTCGGCCGATTTCTATTGACAAGCGGCCCGGCAATTTCGCTTACGTCGGTCTCATCCACCTGATCCTGCCGAACGCGAAAATTATCAACGCGCGCCGGCATCCCCTCGATGGCTGCCTCGACTGCTACCAGCAGCTTTGCGGACAAGCGCAGGAATTTACTTACGACCTGCTGGAGCTTGCCCACTACTATCGACAGTACGACACAACGATGAAACACTGGCACGACATACTGCCGGGCAAGGTACTGGACGTACATTACGAAGAAATAGTCACCGACCGTGACAGCCAGGTCGCGAAAATTCTTGCCTATTGCGGCTTGGAGATTCCGCGCCCGGCGACTACGAGGAGCTCCGAGCATGTATGCCAGCCGGAGCTGGCCGGGGCGCCCGGCAAGTGGCAGCGTTACGAGCCGTATCTCGGCGTGCTGCAGAAACAGCTGAATTACATCGTCGACGAACTGCCCGCGGCAGCCCGCGACGTAAGGCTATAATCCGCGCCATGAAAAACAAATTATTCATTACTGCAGCGCTGCTGCTGGCAATGGTGACACCGCCGCCGGTTGCTGCCCAGCAACCGGATTCCGAATTCACGGTTTTTGCGGCGCAGCGTTTTGGCGGTGAAGTCAGTATCGAGGAGTCCGAAGCGGTCTACCAGGCCGAGGATGCAGCGGCATTCGGCCTGATCTGGAACACGCGGCACCACGCCAATACGGAATGGGAAGTGTACTTCTCACAACAGCAAACCGAGATGGAGTTAAGTGACCCGTTGTTGAACGACCCGCCCGTGGATATCGAGCTGTATACGCTACAGCTCGGCGGTACTTACCTGCTGAAAGAAAATGGCATGCAGCCTTATATTGCGATGACGCTGGGCGGCACACATGCGACATCGAATGCTGACAGCGACACATTTTTCTCCGGCTCAATCGGTCTCGGCATGAAGTTCAGGCGTGGCGAGCGCATTGGCTTTCGTCTCGAGGCGCGGCTGCATGGCGTACTGGTGCGCGACGACACGAAATTCCTGTGCCAGAGCGGCCCGAACCAGAATTTTTGCGCGGTGGCGGTGGAGGGCGATATGTTCGGTCAGTTCGAGACCTTTGCCGGACTTACCTTTCGCTTTTAAGCCGGGCTAGTCGGCCATCAACAAGTCGTCGATATAATCGAAAGCAGCGTCGGACCCTGACATGGTCATCCAGAAGATGGCTTCCTGGCGCGTATCGGCTGCCGCGTCGGACTCGACGATGTCGATCAGTATCTGCAAGGCCCGATGACCGGCGTGGCGTGAAATGGCGGCGAGCGCATGCTCGCCGAGATCAGACGGATTGCCGAGATGATGCTGCAGCCAGTCGATACTCGTATCGGTGCTGAGCAGGCCATGATCGACCGCTGCTTCATGCCGACGCTGCCTGCACCAGTGGCCGGCAATTTCAATCTCCTCAGCTCTGCCCGATTTAATCAGGACAAAGATGGTCTCCTCGTCAGGCGGGGTCACAGACGCGACGCGCCAGCTATGCCAGCCGTCGGTTGAGAGCTGCAGTTCATCTGCGGCCCTGGACTGGTTACTCAGGCAGGCGGCGAGCATCAGTACCGCGACCATCAGGCCGCGGCTTCGAAACGCTCCGGCCATCATTGATCTCCGGCCAGCGCCGCGTCGATTACTTCCATTGCCAGCGGGCTGTCCATGATGACCAGCGTTTGCAACAGCTCACGTTTTTCAGCTGTGTCCTGGCTGGCGCGATACAGGCGCAGCACGACCTCGTCGTAATCTCCAATGAGCAGGCCCTGCAAGGCAGCCTCTTTGATGTCCGCATCGGCAGACTTCGTGTAAATCTCGGCAAGCATCGCGTCGGCGCCGTCGCCACCGACGATGCCGATTGCCTCAATCGCCTCCGCCTGCAACCCTGGATTGCTGCTGTCCATGGCAAGTTTGTGCAGCTCGGTACTGTTGTCAGAGATGATATATGCCTCGATCAATGCATCGGATATGCCCTTTGCTTCACGCAGCTTTGCGAGTTCGGCATGTGCTCCCATCGCGCCGAGAATTTCTACCGCGTCTTCATAGTCGTCCGCGGTAGTCGCGTTCATGGCGATCCCGAATACGCCCTCGGTGTCGTCGGCAATAAGGAACGCCTCAAGCACCGCCTCGCGAACCTCACGATTGCCGTTGGCGTAAATACCGGGCAGGGCGCCCAGGGTCTCCGGGCTACCGTTAATGCCGAGCATGCGAATGGCCTCGAGCTGCGTCTCGCCCTGCCCGTCGCGTGCGTAGCCGAGCAGTGCTTTGCCCGCTTCCGGATGCTCGATCTGGCCGAGCACGAATAGCGCACTTTCCTTGAGCTCGTCACTGCCGTCACCGTCGAGCAATTTGAGCAACGCAGGCAAGGCGCGCTCAGACGGCGAAGCCATCAGCGCTTCCAGGGCCATCATCTGCAATTCCTCTTTCTCGCTGCGGGCGGCGTTGTCCTGCGCGCCAGCCACGCCAAAAGTGAGCGTCGAAACTGCGATACAAATCAGGTTCCAGCGTGTGTGCATGTATTGCTGCCTCAATCAGGTCGAATGTGATTCATTGGATGAATCACGTCCGAGTTTGGTTAACATGATTTTCATTTCGAAGGCGAGTTGTGCGCGCAACGCATCCGCATCTGCCGGCGCGATGTCATCAGCTGCGAGCCGCAGCAGAATCGGCTCGAACGCGCGCAGCACCCTTGCGAGGTTGTCCGCATCGTGGCGTTCAGCGGCCTGTACGAAGAGGCGATTTTGTTGCACGATCTGCAGCGCCAGCAGCGCACGTTCCTCGGCGGAGTTGCCCGGAATCGTCGCAATGCTTTGCTGCGTGTCGTAAAGATGAACCTGCAGCGCGCGCGAAAATGTCGCTTGCCGGTCCAGGCCACTACCCGGCAGCTCCTGTACCACGTAGTCGACGGTTTCGGTCGAGCGTGGCCTGTCCGCGAGAAATACAGCGACACCGATGCCGATCGCGAGTGCCGCGGTGATTGCAGCGCCCCAGAAAAAGGACATGGGACTAAAGCCGCGGTGCGTGCTGTACTGCGTCGCGGCTTCACGTTCTGCTGCAGCATCGATGCTGTCGTGCCAGCGCTGTTGCATATCGGCCGAAGCTGCAATGACCTTGTCCAGCTCGAGCGCGGCAAACTCTTTCATATTGTCATCATTCATAATGCTTCTCTTTGCAAAGCGGCCATGTGTGTTCGCAGTTTTTTCACGGCGCGAAAAATGGCCTGCTTGACGGTGCCGACGTTGCCATCGATGTAGTCGGCGATTTCTGCAAGCCGCCACTGTTCGAGGTGCCTGAGGACGAAACAGACGCGCTCGATGTCACTGAGGTGGGTCAGGGCTGCGGCGAGAGTTTCACCGAGTTGCGCATCCGCGTGGGCGTGCTCCGGTGTCGGCGCCGGTGCTGCGATTTCATCGGACAGGGGTTCAAATACGCCGGGCCGGGTCTTGCGCAGTAATTGCAGGGCCGCATTGATGGCGATGCGGTGTATCCAGGTGTCCAGCCGCGAGCAATGGTCAAACTGGTGGCGCTTTTGCCAGGCGCTTAGCAGGGCGTCCTGCACGGCGTCCTGTGCGAGATCAGTATTGCGGGTGATCTTCAGGCACGCCGAATACCAGCGATCCGCACGGCTGGAAATTGCAGCATGGAACTCCGCCTGGGTTGGCGCTTTCCGACTCGTCAAAACTGCCACCATCGCATCTTGGATGAGTCCGTCGGGCCTTCGGTTAGCCACGTGCGGCTAGAAAGTCAGCGAAAAAGTCGCTCCGCCGCGCGCATTCGGCAGCGCCCGGATGAAGCCGCCATGCGCGGTCATGACCTGGCGCGCCAGCGCCAGACCCACGCCGGAGCCTCCTTCCTTGGTGGTGAAAAACGGCACAAATATCTTGCTGACCAGCTCTTCCGGCACGCCTGGGCCGTTATCGCTGACTTCAATCACTGTATTCCCGCGCCGGTTCAGCCGGGCCGCGAGCTCGATCCGCGGGTGCTCTGTGTGCAGGGTCGCCTGCCAGGCGTTGCGCAGCAGGTTGAGCAGCACCGGCTCGAGCAGGTCGCGATCGACGAAGACGTCAAGGCCTGCCGGTTCTACGCTTTGCACCAGCTCTGCATGCCGCTCGGGCCACTCCGCGGCCGCGAGCCTGCCGACCGACTCGAACAGCTCCACGATTGGCACACGCTTTTTCTCTGGCGGCGCAAGGCGCGTAAGTTGCCGGTAGCTGTTAACGAACTGCATCAGGCCGTCGGAGCGGCGCGCCACCGTCGCAATGGCGTCATGCAGGTCCTTCAGGTCCTCTGCGAGCGGTGACCCGGGGCCGGTTTTCAGACGCAGGTCATCGACCACGTCCACCGCCGTCGTCGCGAGTGAGGTGACCGGCGTTATCGAATTCATGATTTCGTGTGTCAGGACGCGCACCAGGTCCTGCCAGGCCTGTGCCTGGGTCAGGTCCAGTTCGGTCTGGATATCCTGCAGGGACACCAGCCGGTCGTTGCTGCCCGCGACCGACACTTCGGTGGTCGCCAGCGTCAGCTGGTACTCGACGTTCTCGACCGAGAAGGTCACAAGCTCGCGGTTGCCGGGCACGGCCGCGGCGACCGCAGCATGAAAACTCGCGCCGAACTGCAACAGGTCGGACAAGCGCGTTACCGCGGCCGCACCGAACAGGCGTCGCGCCGCGTTGTTCTGCAATTCGATCGCGTCATCCCCGTGCAGCGTCAGTAACGGTACCGGGATGTGTTCGATCAGCGCATGCAGCCGCCGTACCTCGATCTCGCGCGCCTCACGCTCGCTGCGCATGCGCTCGAGAATGTCCGTGAACGCGTCGCCAAGCTCGCGGAATCCCGTGCCGACGTTCGCAAAGCTGAAGCGCTGCGAAAAGTCCGCATAACGAGCGGCATCCAGGAAGCGTGCGATTTCACGGTTGGTACGACTCACGAAGCGCCACAATTCTGTGGCGAGCAACAGCAGCGTGACCAGGGAGAGCAGGGTTGCGCTGTGATAGCCGGGCTGCAACAGGAGCCAGACTGCGGCGGCGACCGCGATCCCGACCAGCGCGACACGAATGCCGAGAAAAAATGTGAAGCGCCTAAAGACCATGCTTTTCCATGCGCCGGTACAGTGACGCGCGAGTCAGGCCGAGTTCTCTCGCGGCATGTGAAATATTGAAACCGTGCTTCTGCAGCGCCGCAGCGATGGTTTCCTTTTCGACGAGATCGAGGTTCAGCGGCGGTGACTCGCGCCTGGGGTAGTTGGCGGCCGTAGCCGGCGCCAGCTGCAGGTCTTCCACTTCGAGCACATCGCCGGTACTCAGGATGACGGCGCGCTCAATCGCATGCCGCAACGCACGCACGTTGCCCGGCCAGGAATAGGCAAACAGCGCCGTCTCGGCCGCGGCCGAGAAATGCTTCGTCGTGTCGCCGTACTTGCGTGCGTAATGCGCAAGGTAGTGTTGTGCAATTGGCAGGATGTCGTCGCGACGTTCGCGTAACGGCGGCACCGTGATTTCGACCGTGTTCAGTCGGAACAACAGGTCCGGCCGGAAGTGTGTTTTGTCGCGTAGCGTCTGCAATGACACATTGGTTGCGGCAACTACACGCACATCGATGGCCTGGGCCTTGTCCGAACCGACCGGTGTGACCTTGCGTTCCTCGAGCACGCGCAATAACTTCGCCTGCAGGTGCAGCGCCAGGTTGCCGATCTCATCGAAGAAAATGGTGCCGCCATTTGCGGCCTGGAAGCGCCCGGTGCGTTCCTCGCTGGCACCGGTGAATGCTCCTTTCTTATGACCGAAAAGTTCCGACTCAAACAAGCTCTCGCTGATCGAACCCATATCCACGGTGAGGAATATTTGCCCGGCACGTTTTGACAGGCGATGCAGTTCGCGCGCGATCAGTTCCTTGCCGGTACCGTTCTCGCCAAGGATCAGCACGTTGGCGTCCGTCGGCGCCGCGCGTGCCAGCATCGAAAGCACCTGCTGCATTTGCTTTGACGGTCCGATAATGGCGCTGCCCGGCGGCGTCGCCGCGGCGACCAGCGCGCGATTCGCCTGGCGCAGCGACTGTGCCTCGAGCCGGCTCTGGTGCAAGGTAACGCCGGCGGAAACGGTGGCAACGATCTTCTCGTTCTGCCACGGCTTGGCGACGAAATCGGTGGCGCCGAGTTTCATCGCTTCGACGACCGTATCGACGCTGCCATGTGCCGTGATCATGATCACGACCAGCGCCGGGTCGATGGCCGCAATCTTTTCGAGCCACGCCAGGCCCTGCCGCCCCGACGACTCGCCGGGGCCGAAATTCATGTCGAGCAGCACGACGTCGAAACTGTGCTCTGCGATCAGCTCCGGGATCCGCGCCGGCTGGCTGCAGGTCACAACCTCGGCAAACTGGCGCCGCAACAGGACCCGTCCTGCGGTCAGGATGTCCTCGTCGTCATCGACGACCAGTATGCTGCCAGTTCGTCCCATAGTGTCCGGAATCGTACACCCGGTGTTCAAAAACGTACAGCCGCGAACCCCTATACGCCCCCAGCCGCGACGCTAAACTGTTACAAATCAGTGCCTTACAAACTTGGCACGGCACTTGCTATGTAAGGGCAGGTAACAGAGGACATCCCGAGCGTGACAAACATCAGCAAGATCGCCGAGACCAAGACCATGCACGGCGCCAGTATTTCCGGGCATGGCATGGATCGCCGCGTCGAGAAGCGGACCCCGCCGGGTCGCTGGATCGCTTACGGCGTCGCCGCCGCGCTGGTGGCTGCATTCGCCTGGTGGCTGGTCGACACGCTGCTGGGCGGTCGCAGCCTGACTGTCAATGCGCAGCGCATCGTCGTGTCCACCGCCACGGTCGGTATTTTCGAGGACTTCGTGCCGCTGCGCGGCCGCCTGGTCCCCAGCAGCACCGTCTATCTGGACGCGATTGAAGGCGGCAGGGTGGAACGGGTGCTGGTCGAAGATGGCGCGCTGGTCGCGGCAGGCGAGCCCATAGCGATCCTCTCCAATACCAACCTGCAGCTCGAGGTACTGGGGCGTGAAGCGGCCGTGACCGAGCAGCTCA
>Ga0224510_10000184_pt1 | contig 52836 bp, 46 predicted proteins | sample SF_May12_sed_USG_FD_170161 | JGI IMG/M metagenome (GOLD analysis project Ga0224510, IMG submission 170161) | Sediment microbial communities from San Francisco Bay, California, United States - SF_May12_sed_USGS_4_1 | ecosystem: Environmental > Aquatic > Marine > Sediment | place: USA: California... | reverse complement strand
AGGTTGCTCCGTGATTTCGTCTCGTGCGTTTCATCGCCTCGCTCCTTTGGTTCGCCACCGCTCAGTGGCCTTGGTGAAGCCAGGCTACCACTTATCACACTGTCCGAAATTCCGGAGCCCCCTCTGTATCAGCATGCAACCAGATTCTCATCATTCGTCGCTCGCTGAAAACAGGGATACCACCATGGGCAATGAGCGGCCATGGAACCCTTTGTCCACCGATTCAGTGGCAAGCCGATTTTCGAGTTATGCATCCTTCGACGGTAAGGAGGTTGTCACACCGTTCGCACCTGGCAGACCCGTCGATGCCGAACTCACCGAAGCGCATAACCAGTTAAGACAGCAGATCCTAGGTCACTTCTATCCTTGCACTGGTGCAATTTCCACGTTCAGCCAAAGGAGCTATCGTTTCGGACTATACCCCGAACTAGCTTGTGAAGATGCTGTACGCGCCGTTTGTCATGACTTATACTGCTTCTCTCATGAGTTCCCATCCATCAATGACAATTTTATTACCTTTATCGCGATGTTTCGCGGACCGGTGGTCCAATCAGAACAAGACTTCGAGGATCTGTTATGGAAACAGCTTCAGGCTATGAATTTGTGTGACTCCAATTTCTTTGCTTGGGACGAAAAGGTTGATTCTGACCCTCAAAGCCACCGCTTTTCGTTCAGCATAGGCGGCCGAGCAATGTATGTTGTCGGGATGCATCCCAAGTCCTCACGTATCGCGAGAACTCGTCCGTGCCCAACTATGGTGTTCAACCTGCATGACCAGTTCGACCGCCTACGCGCGCGCGGAAAGTTTGAAACCATGAAGCAAACGATCCGGGCACGCGAGATGGCGTCCCAAGGCTCGATCAATCCGATGCTAGCGAACTTTGGCGAATATTCGGAAGCACGTCAGTATTCCGGCCGATCTGTTCCAGAGAGCTGGTCTTGCCCATTCCATCCGAATAAGAGACAAAGACCATGATCGCACCAAACGCGAGCCGTATTCCGCCACAGAGTGGTTGTTCGTTCACAATCAGACGGGGCCAGCTATTGCGGGTTACTGACCCATTTGGTGAGCAGGTGGCTGATCTATTCTCGTTCGATGAACACGATTTCGCTTGCCGCCTGTCTTCAGGACGTTCGCTGGACTATGCCAGCAAGATCTATCTTACGACGGGCGACATCCTTTACGCGAATAACAGCAAGCCAATGTTTACGATTATCGAAGACACCGTTGGCTTGCATGACTTTTTGTTGACCCCATGTAGTCAGGAAATGTTTGCACTCCTGTACAAACACAAAGGTCACCACCCGAGTTGTTTCGAAAACCTTGCTCAATCCTTTAAGGATCATGGTATTCCTGAATCCGATATTTCGACGACTTTTAACATCTTCATGAATGTCAAAATTGATCCCTGCGGACACCTTACTGTTGGAATTCCCAAATCAAAGGGAGGTGACTACATCGCACTGCGAGCGGAGATGGACATGATCTGCGGTTTAACTGCCTGTTCTGCGGAAGGTTCCAACAACGGTCGGTTCAAACCGATCGACTATTCGATTTCCGGCTGACATTTCGACGTGCACCCTCCAAGTCTCGATTGTTTAGCCTTATATTCGACGTCTTGAACCTCGCAACTCGTTCTCATGCAAGACCGCAATCATGGCCTCTTGTTCTCCATCGATTTGCTGATGCGCAAGAATCTGTGGATCGAAGGGGCATTTGTCCCTACGGAGGGTGATTCAGGACCAAAAAGGAGGGCCAGCCCGAATGTTCGAACTGGCCCTCCACCTCTACGATAGAAGCTGCAGCGTTAATCGCTTACTTAGTACCCCGCCTTGGCGTTGGGGTTCACCTGGCTGGGGAACGGATCCAGGATACTCTTCGGCACATTGTTCCAGATCACGTGCGCCAGGTTCGACATGAGGCTCACAATTTTGGCCGCCACGCTCCCGGCAGCCCCGAACAACCCGCACCAGCCCAGCGTCACAAAACCCCAGTGCAACGGCGCCGCAAACAGCTCATCCACAAACCAGAACGCATGGCCCCACTCGTTGAGCCCCACGTTCGGCAGAATGAACATCGGCCCCACCACCGCCGCCACCAACGGAAACGACGTCGCCTGGTTGTACAGCGGCAACCGCGTCTGCGCATGCAGGTAGCTCGACACGCCGCGTCCCGGTTTTGCTATTCTGGATTCACCATTGCTGGCATATCGTCAAGCGGATGATTTTGAGGATGACCTTAGAGATACTGACGTGAAGGAGAAATTTTACGACTGTCTCTCACGCGTGCCAGATGATCATCAGATCGTAATTATTGAAAACGAAGATCCTATGTCAACAATCTTGGCACTCCCTCAGTTATGTTCAGCAAGAATCCAAACAGTGGAAGATTGGGGTTTTCCCAAAACATTTCTGAGTCCCCGAGCAGAATCCTTTAACCGAGCGTACTCAGATGGCATGATTCAGGTTGTCAGTGCCATAGCCAACGTGGGTTACGTGGGTTACGTGGGTTAAATGGGTAACCGAATCGCCTCCCCGCAACCAATCTTCGTTTTTCCCCCTCATAACTATTTCAGATTTGTCCTCATTGATCGGAAGTCCTAACTGATCCATGATCGTGTGTGGTATGGATATCTCACCGAACCCTTGAGGCGAGCTGCGCGAGACTCGTCAGAACCGCTACATGGCGCCCTTAAAACGACAGCGGCTAAGACTGAAGCAAGATGACGACTGAGGCGGTCAACGCTCTCAGGAGCGAAGATCGTCTCGGCCCTCTGGCAAGCCAAGTCGGACACCCTGATCGGCGACCTGTGCCGGTACTACGGCATCACTAAGCCGCACCTAGCGAAGAGTTCCGGATCTGCTTCTCGTACATCTATTCGGGCTGAAAGGTCTTCATGATGGATGGGAAGGAGCGATGTGTCTTGTAGAGAGCGACGAGCGAGTTGAGCTCTTTGATCGCACCGTTCTTCTTTCTAAAGGCCTCGAGCCTCTGAACAAATGCATTGGCCTCTTTCATGGGTTCAGCGTGGTTGTCCTTCAGCAGACCAGGAGCAAAGTCCTTAATGATACGGATGGCTGGCCCAATATGGTCTTCCCCTCTGAATGCCTCTTTGACAAAGTGGCTCACCAGGGCACAGAATATGTCCCGCGAGGCAAGCCCAGCCTCTGGCCGCCCTGTGCTCTGTTTAGGGGTGTCAGAATAGGCTTGCGCCTTGCGTTTAGTTTCTTCGGCCAAGGCAGCCATGAAACCGTCGATAATTTCGGCGAGTGTCTTCCGATGATGCCGCTTCTGTTCGGCGGCTGGTGTACGGGCTTCGTTCACCTCCAGCGTATAGTCGAACGTTAAACCCTTCACGAACTCTTGGATCTTGAGCAATTGCCTTGCATCGGAGTCGCACATTTCCCATAGGGCTTGCTGTGCTTCTTCCCGGCGAATATTACGCTCCTCTTGTTCATCGACGTGTTCTCCCGTCGTTTTTGCAAGCTCGGACCGATCGCTATCCCACAGCAGTAGTCCGAGCAGTGCATAGGCGGCGTCGGTGGATTGACATTGATCCTGGCACACCTCCTTGAGCGACTCGGATTTGACCAGGTTTTCATAGAAACCTAGGAACCAGTTATCCCATGTCGCGTCACTCCATCGCTCCCTGGCCTTCCAGATGGCCCATTCGACATACTCAAGAGGAGAGCAGTCCGTCGGAGGGATTTGCCGTCCGGTAATAGGAACCCTATTCGGATGTCTCTGCCTGAAGAGTGTATATGCTGCTTCAAATCGCGAAGAGGTTTCCTTCGGCGCGTCCTGACCATTTTTCGAAGGCAGTTGCTTGACTTCAAACTGCAAGGAAATCGACGGGAGATCTGAACGGCTGTAGACAGACCTACGTGAAGAATTCTTCAGCCTTTCCAGCTGAGCCGCGTCAGCAGCGCGGCGGGCATGGCTCGTTCCTGGCTTGGCGCGATATCGTTTTTTTGTTATTCGACGTGTCTTCATGCCTCTATCCCAACCCCTCTCATATCAGATGAGACTCACCAGAGCAAGGACGACAGGCTGCTTTCCCCGCAATCAAGCCCATTCCCTCGCATCCTAATGACCTTCAAGATCTCCCTCGATGCCAATCACGAGCCTACTGCAAGAACAATAATACCTTCGCCAGCATTGAACTCCAAGTTGGTTGTCTGAAACTCATCTCAATCAACGGTGACTGGTGACTATTGTGTAGCAATGTGGAATGCCCGAAGCGGACACGAAACGGCCCGGAGCCCCATCACTGGAGCCCCGGGCCCTTTCTCACCGCTCACGCAGTCTGGCGACTGATCAGTAGCCAGGCTTCGCGTTGGGGTCCACCTGGCTGGGGAACGGATCCAGGATGCTCTTCGGGGCGTTGTTCCAGACCACGTCCGCCAGGTTCGACATGCGGCTCACGATCTGCGCCGCCACACCCCCAGCTGCCCCGAACAACCCGCACCAGCCCAACGTCACAAAGCCCCAGTGCAACGGGGCCGCAAACAGCTCATCCACAAACCAGAACGCATGGCCCCACTCGTTGAGCCCCACGTTCGGCAGAATGAACATCGGCCCCACCACCGCCGCCACCAACGGAAACGACGTCGCCTGGTTGTACAGCGGCAACCGCGTCTGCGCATACAGGTAGCTCGACACGCCGCACGTGATGTACAGCGGGAACGTCCCGTAGAACGCCACGATGTGGCTCGCCGTGAAGCTCGTGTCCCGGATGATCACTTGGTGCCACGCCGCATCCTGCTCCAGGGTGTAGCTCCCCGCGTAGTACACGCCCCAGATGTAGCACACCAACCAGCCCATGAAATAAAAGTACCGCTTCAACTCCAGCTTCGGGTCCAGGTTCGCCAAGTTGCGATCCCGGGTGACCCAAATCCAGCCCACCGACACGGCAAAGAAGATGGCGTTGGCGACGATGTTAAACCGCCACAGCCCCATCCACACCGAATCGAACTCCGGGGTCATGGAGTCCAACCCGTGGGAGTACCCGAAGGTCCGTTGATACAGGACCCAAAACACGCCGATCGCCAACATCGCAAACCAGCCGATCTTGGCTGGTCGCGAGTCGTACCACTGCGAAATGTCGTACCCGCGCTCTTGACTGGCCATTGTATGTCCCTCCTTGTTTAAAACACCCTCGCATGAATCGAATCGTTATGCAGGTCCGGAGACCCGCCAGTTCCTAAACCGATTGGTTTTTGAGAATTCGTACCCGATCAAGGCGAGAAGAAGCAGAATGGCCAACGGCCCAATCGCTTTTCTCGCAATGTGTACATAGTCGACCTGCTGCACCCTCAAGATATAGGACGATGAACTTAACCCATCTGGCGTAATGATCAGCGTATAGAGCCCTTTTGCCAGCGCGGTTTCACCTCGGACTACACCATCTGGATGGATCGCCGGAGGCCAATAGGCTACCGTCTGGTCTTCCGCGGTTTCGCTCAGGCCTCGCACCACCCGCATAGCTACCGCTGTGTTCCGCAATGCTGCATCTACGAGGTCCACAACAAGAAAGGTCTCACCCTCACCAGGAATTTCGGTACAGTACTGCGCCTTGGCTTCATTCTGCGGTTGATAGGCGTTGAAGTGCACGAGATTGCCGCCGACTCGTCGGACACATGTGTCTTCCTCGATTGTGACTTTGCCATGAGCATAAGCAAAGCCAGGCAGCAGAGCCGCTAGAAGCACGAACACCACGATGAGATGATAGCTCGAGACCTTTTGTAAGATTGATGCCATGCTCCTCTTCAATCCTGCACTGCATGACAATCCGGCTACCGTGCTTCGTTCAATATTCGTGGGAGAACTCATCTCCATCGACGCTCACCCCCTTCCTCTATACCTACTACAAAGCATACCCCTCTAAAGATGAAGGAAACATTAGAAGTTCATGAAGAAATCTTCATAATTCCTTTCCTAGGGGAGGTCTCATTTCATCAGCGATCAGGCCAAATTTGCTCTCGATGACTCCTTACGCTGAACCATTTTTCGTAGCAACACATAGAAGAGAGGAACAAAAAAGATCGCCAGAAATGTCGCAGCCAACATGCCGCCCATGACCCCGGTCCCGATCGACTGACGGCTTGCCGCTCCGGCTCCTCTGGCCACAACCAATGGAACCATGCCAAGAATAAAGGCCATCGATGTCATGATGATCGGTCGAAACCGCAATCGAGCCGCTTCGATTGCGGCGTCGATCAAGGGACGTCCTTCCTCGTATCGGGTATTGGCGAACTCAACGATCAGGATCGCGTTCTTCGCAGTCAGCCCGATCAACGTCACCAATCCGATCTGAAAGTAAATGTCGTTCTCGAAGCCGCGTACCCACACGGCGCTGAGCGCGCCAAAAATCCCAAACGGGACGGCCAGAATGACTGCAAATGGGACGACCCAACTCTCGAACTGCGCCGCCAACACCAGAAACACCATCAGGAGACCGACGACGAAGACGAGGTTGGACTGGCCTCCGACCCGTCGTTCTTGAAACGAAAGGCCGCTCCAATCGATCCCGTACCCCTGTGGGACCAACACTTCTTTGGCCACACGATCCAGGGCTTCGAGGGCTTGACCGGAGCTGTAGCCCGGCGCGACGGCACCCAGCACAAGGGCGGTGTTGTATCCATTGAAGTGTTTCACCGGATCCGGCCCGCTCCGATACTCTGCCGTCACCACGGTATCGAGCGGAATCATGTGGGCCCCATGAACACTCGGAGCCCGCACGTAGATCTTTGAAAAGTCTTGAGGCGTCGCCCGATACTCCGCTTCCGCTTCCGTCTGCACGTGATAGACCCGACCAAATTTGATGAAATCGTTGATGTAAAAATTACCGAAGTAGGCCTGTAAGGCATCAAAGATTTCCGAGATCGGTACCCCTAAGGATTTCGCACGTTCGCGATTCACATGGGTGTAGACCCGCGGGGAAGATACACGGAAATTCGTTCCCACGCGACCGATGGCTGGTTCTTTTTGGGCCCGTTCAACAAACTGCTGAGCCGCTTCGGCAAACCGCTTGAAATCCTCTCCCGTGGGATCTTGCAACTGTGCGGAGAAGCCGCCTGCCGCCCCGACACCTTCAATCGCCGGAGCATTGAAGGCTAGGAGAAGCGCCTCAGGAATCTCCTCAAACGCACTATAGGCAGCACCAACCATCGCCTTCGCATGGTTCTGCGGTTCTGGTCGCTCATTCCAGGGAATCAGCGGCACAAACATCGTCGCAGAGTTCGGGCCTCTGGTTCCGAACACAAAGTTTTGGCCCGAGAGAGCATCTGTTGAATTCACCGCTGGATTTGATTGAAACACCCGTTCTATTTTTTCAAGGACCGCATCGGTCCGCTGCTTCGAAGCACCGTCCGGCAGCTGGGCCACGACGATGAAGTACCCCTGGTCATCTTCCGGCACGAAACTCTTCGGCAATGTCTGGAACAGGCTAATAGAAACGGCGATGAGCACACCGAACACCGCCATCACCCGGACAGGTCTGGTTAATAATGCCGCCACCGCATTTGTGTAGCCACGCTGCGTTCGTCCGAACAGCCGGTTAAACAGCAACCAGAACCCTCCCCGTTCACCAGCATGCGGTCTGAGCACCGCGGCGCAGAGGGCGGGACTGAGGGTCAGGGCCACAAATCCCGACACAGTGACGGAAATGGCGATCGTGGCGGCAAACTGCTTATACAGGGCTCCGGTAATCCCACCGACAAATCCCACGGGGGCAAAGACCGAGACCAGCACCAACACGATGGCGATGATAGGAGCCATGACTTCATTCATTGCCCGTTTGGCCGCATCTTTCGCCCACAAGCGATCTTCGCGCATGTGCCGTTCGACGTTTTCCACGACCACGATCGCATCGTCGACCACGATACCGATCGCCAACACCATCCCGAACAACGTAATCGTGTTGATGGAGAATCCGAGCGCATAGAGTCCAATAAAGGTCCCGATCAAGGAGACCGGTACCGCAACCATGGGAATGAGGGTTGCGCGCCAGCTTTCCAGGAAGAGATAGACGACCAGCACGACCAAGACCATCGCCTCAGCCAAGGTTTTCACCACTTCTCTGATCGAAACCTCGATGAACTGGGTGGTATCGTAAGGGACATCGTAGGTCACACCAGCCGGAAACGCTTGAGCCAATTCGTCCATCTTGGCTCGTGCACCGCGTATCATCTCGAGCGCGTTGGCACCGGGCGACAAGAACACCAGGATGAACGTGGTTGGCTTGCTGTTCCAACGGGCTTCCAGGGCGTACGACTGAGCCCCCACTTCGACCCGGGCCACATCCTTCAGGCGGACCAGCGAACCATCTGGAAGGGCACGTACGATCAGTTCCTCGAAATCCCTCACTTCCGTCAGTCGGCCCTTCGCAATAATCGGAATCGTGAGCTCGGTCCCCTTCGGAGCCGGCTCTCTCCCGATCGTCCCTGCGGGGTAGTCGCGATTCTGTTCTCGAATGATCGCGGCGATGTCGCTCGGCACGAGGCCAAGCTTCCTCATCAGCAATGGATTGAGGATGATCCGCATGCTGTAATTCGACTGTCCAAAGACCCACGCATCCCCAACGCCCTTCACCCGTTTGAGATCATCGACCACTCGGCGCGTGGCATAGTTTGAAAGAAATACTGCGTCGTGTTGGGGATCTGTGGATTTCAGGACAAAGACTGCGAGGAGATTCCGAGTTGCCTTTTTCACAGACACGCCTTGCCGGATCACTTCCGTTGGCAGCTGAGGCTCAGCGAGTTTGACACGGTTCTGCGTTTGCACCTGTGCAATATCCGGATTGGTGCCGACTTCAAACGTCAACGTCATGCTCACATGCCCGTCATTACTACTGGTCGACTCAAAATAGAGCAGATTGTCGATGCCCGGGAGCGTCACCTCGATCGGTCTGGCGACCGCTTCAGCTGCGACTTCCGCACTGGCACCGGGATAATCGGCTTCAATCTGCACGACAGGTGGGTTGATCTCCGGAAACTGAGCGACCGGGAGGAACTGGAGCGCCAGAAGACCCATGACGACAATCACCACAGATACCACTGAGGCAAGAATTGGACGGTCGATAAATACGTCTAACTTCACGAACAATCTCCGTTTAAGATGCAGACTTTACCCATGAGCTCGATTCTGGTCCAGGATGATTACGCTCAAAATGTGAAGCGTGCACGAAAAGCCCATGAAGAATTCTTCATCAATCGCTTCTGCACAGGAGCTAGGACTACTGTGTTTTATTGAGGCGGTGCGGAGAGATCGACATGACTCAGCAGTGAGGGAGCCTTAGATTGCGTGAGAATTTGGGTCGTGATCCAGCCAGACGTCGCCTTCGTCCTGAGAGCCTCCCATCGATTGCAGTGATGCGAAATTAAAGAGCCGTTGATCCATCAAGAGCGATGGCGCCACGTTGGTCAACGCCGCCGCAATGCTGTCACCACAACCTGGGGACTCCCGTTCCCATTGCTGGAGAAACGCCTTCACCTTCTTGCGTTTCAGATCCTCTTGCGACCCGCAAAGATCGCACGGGATGATCGGAAACCCCCGTAGCTCAGCGTATCGTGCCAAATCACTTTCTTTGACCGATGCGAGCGGGCGAATGACGATGTGCCGTCCATCCTTCGAGCGCAGCTTGGGCGGAATAGCTTTCAGTTTGCCTGTAAAAAATAGATTGAGGAATAACGTTTCGACGATATCGTCGCGGTGATGGCCCAACGCGATCTTTGTGGCACCGATCTCCGTAGCGATGCGATACAGATGTCCCCGCCGTAGCCTTGAGCAGAGCGAGCAGGTCGTCTGCCCCTCCGGAATCAACCGCTTCACGATCGAATAGGTATCCCGTGCTTCGATATGGAAAGGTATCCCACGGCTTGTCAGGTAGTCAGGAAGTACCTGCTCCGGGAAGCCTGGCTGGCGTTGATCGAGATTGACGGCGACCACGTCAAAACGAATAGGGGCCCGACGTTGCAAGACCAGCAAGATATCCAACAGCCCATAACTGTCTTTCCCGCCTGATAGACAGACCATCACCTTGTCCCCGTCTTCGATCAGGCGATAGTCGGCTATAGCCTGGCCAACCAGCCGGCAGAGGCGTGTTTGCATCTTCTCTGTGGCTTCATCTAATTTAAGCGGAGATGCTGGTCGAATAGGGACAATCATGGCAGGATTGTAGCTGGTCCGTTGGAAGGCTGTCGACATGCTAGTTTGGAGAAAAATGAGCGACCGATCCGAGAGCCAATCGATTCTCTTTGTCTGTACGGGCAATATCTTCCGGAGCGTGGCGGCGGAATATGCCCTGCGTGCACAACTCGGTGGACAGTCGACCTATCGGGTGGGATCAGCCGGGATCGACGCTAAGCCAGGGACGATTCATCCGGTGATTTCGAACCGACTCATTAAAAAGGGGGTCGATCCTTCCTCACATACCCCACGCCTCTTGACCAAGCAACTGGTCAAACAGCACGACATCATCATTGCGATGGGCTTGGGACATCGTGAGTTTATTCAAAAACGGTTCAGCTTGAAGGTTCCGCTCTTCAATGAAGTGTCGTTCGGGGAGGAAACTCCGATTCTGGACCTACATGAGGCGCTCCCTAACTGGGAACGCGATATCGTCGAGGCGCGGGCCTATATTGAGTCCGTCATCGACCACATTTGGGAGGCCGTGCCTGAACTGATGACGCGACTTCCTGACTTCTCCAAAGGCAAGGCGTGATGGGCCACCTACCGTCAGTCCATTAGGACGGTCGAGATCTTTTCGACCGCATCTCCTCTCCTCACTCTGCCTTGACCCAACAGTCGCAACCGGAATCCTCGCACCTGCTATATTTTCTATGGGTAGTCGATCTGGATGGGGGACGGGCCAATCATGGATCGTGCGGTTGCCGACGTGCTCAAAACATCGGTCATCGGCCAGGATGAACCACATTGGGCATCTTGGTCGGATGAGGCGTTATTGGATCTCCCTATGTGCGATCTCCACGTAGGGCTGACCAGTGGATTCCTCGAACAACCCATCGCCGAGTTGACCCGTGAACTCGAACAGCGGGGGTTACTGTTTCGTCCACATTTTTGGCTTTCCAACGAATGGTTCACGCCGGACGGCGTACCCGGCATTGCCATTCCCTTCTATCTCGCCCATCCCCGGCTTGCGAAACTCGAGCTTGCGCAAATGTTGGAAGTCGAAGGGGGTACGAGAGAATGGTGTTTGCGCATCCTCCGCCATGAAACGGGGCATGCCATCGAAAACGCCTACAAGCTTCGTCGCCGCAAAACCCGTCAAGAGATCTTCGGCAAGTCGTCCCAAGGATACCCGAGATATTACTCCCCCCGTCCCTATAGCAGACGCTTCGTTCGCCATTTGGATTTGTGGTATGCGCAGAGCCACCCGGATGAGGACTTCGCCGAAACCTTTGCCGTCTGGCTGACCCCCGATTCGCTCTGGGAAGAACGGTATCGTGGCTGGCCCGTGCTCAAGAAGCTCAAGTATGTCGACGGCGTGATGAAAGAACTCCGGGGGATCTCACCCTGCGTCACGACGCAAGAAGAGGTTGATTCGCTCCCAAGTCTCAAGAAGACCCTGCGCGAGCATTATGAACGCAAACGTCGACATTATGGCATCGACCGGCAGTTGCAGTATGACCCGGATCTCAAACGACTCTTTTCCGCCATGCCGAGCAACGCGACCAAACCGAGCGCCGCCAGTTTTCTCAATCGCTTTCGCCGTGAAGTGCGTCGTAAGGTCGCGAGTTGGACCGGCGAGTACCAATACACCATCGACCAGGTGTTGGAAGATATGATCCGACGATGTCGGGAATTGGATCTGAGGGTACCCGTCACCGAGGAGCAGGCCAAACTCGACTTCACCATCCTCCTGACTGTTCACACGATGAACTTCTTGCGGAGCGGACGACATCGGGTGGCCTTATGAAGCGACTGCGCATCCTTGTCCTCATGCACGAAGATCTGGTGCCTCCAAATGATGTGGCCGGGCATGACGTGAAAACCGTTGCATGGCGGACAGAATACGATGTGGTCTCAACATTGAAGAAACTAGGCCATGAGGTACATCCGCTCGGGGTCAAGAGCGACCTCGGTGTCATCCAGTCGGCGATTGAGCAGTGGAAACCCGACATCGCGTTCAACCTTCTGGAGGAATTCGACGGCGTGGCCGTCTATGATCAGCATGTCGTGTCATACCTTGAGCTCCTGCACCTGCCTTACACTGGTTCGAATCCACGCGGCCTCATGCTGGCTCGGGACAAAGTTCTGACGAAGAAGGTGCTGGCCTTTCACAAGATTCCCTACCCGGAATTCATCGAAGTGCCTCAAGGCCGCACGGTGAAGCGTCCGAAATCGCTGACGTTCCCCTTGATCGTGAAATCAGTCACCGAAGAAGCCTCGCTCGGCATCTCCCAAGCTTCGATCGTCACAGACGACGAGAAACTCGCCGATCGAGTCGCCTTCGTCCACAACCACGTAGGTAGCGCGGCACTGATCGAGCAATATATCGAAGGCCGCGAGTTCTACGTGGGAATTATCGGGAATGGCCAACTGCACGTGCTGCCGGTGTGGGAACTCATCATGGACAAGTTGCCGGAAGACGCCAAGCGCATCGCCACCGAGCGCGTTAAATGGAGCCGGAAGTATCAGATCAAATATGGGATCATCTCAAAAGAGGCTGACGATTTAACAGACCACAAGACGCAGGAAATCCAAGGCCTGGCAAAGCGGGTCTATCGAGCTCTCAGCTTGACCGGTTATGCCCGGATCGACATGCGCATGGATGCCAACGGGCAGCTGTACGTCCTGGAGGCAAACCCCAACCCGCAAATCGCGGAAGATGAAGATTTCTCCGATTCCGCCAAGAAGGTGGGCTACCAATACAAGGATCTACTACAAGAACTCCTGAACGTCGGCCTCCGCTGGCGTCCCGCCAAGGCTGCCTAACCGAGACAGAGACTACTCCTCCAGAATCAGGCGATTGAACTATGAGCCACCCTGCTGTTTACCATCCAGCAGACAACTCACATTCATGTCCCCCATCACGTTGATCGCGGTGCGGCAGCGGTCGAGAAACCAATCCACTGTGAGTAGGACAGGGATGTACTCAACCGGCAGGCCGACGGCAGTAAAGACCATGGTCATGGTGACGAGACCCGCTTCGGGAATCCCGGCAGCCCCGACCGAGGCAATGATGCTCGTCAACACGACCATGAGTTGCTGCTGGACAGTGAGATCCATCCCGATCATCTGCGCAATGAAGAGCGCTGCCATTGCTTCGTAGAGCGCGGTCCCGTCGTTATTGAAATTCGCCCCGACCAACGCCCCCATACTCGCCGACTGCTCGCGCAGGCCCACTCGATCTTTGAGTGCGGCATAGGTCACCGGCATCGTCGCTGTTGAGCTGGCTGTAGAAAAGGCCATGACCAACGCATCACGTCCCCCGCTGAGCAGATCAATCGGCCGCACCCATGACCAAAAACGGATACGCAGGAGGTAATAACTCGCCTGGATCATGAGCGCGAGCAGCACACACAGAACAAAGATCCCAAGCGCTTTGAATTGCGCAAAACCCTCCGTACCAATAATGCTGGCGACAATGCCAAACACGGCAATCGGTACGAGCGCGATGATCCAGTGCAAAATCTTGATCAATGATTCAAGAAAGAGTTCGACGAGGTGCCCTACCGTCCCGAGTGGCCGCTCTCGTTCCTTGCGGAGCGCCATGCCAAACACCATGGCGATGAAGATCACGCCAATGACTTTCCCATCGTCGCCGAGCGGCCCAAGGAGACTCTTGGGCACATTTTCAAGAAAGAGGGCAAGCGGATTGGTGCTGTGGGTGGCTTCTTCGTGAGCTACTGGCGGAGTGATACCCGCTCCTTGCCCCGGCTGGATAATGTTGGCAACGGTCAGTCCAACCGTGATGGCAACCAGCGTGTTCAGAAGCAACAACCACGGCAGTCGCCTCGCCAGTGGTCCACCGAGTTGCGTCGTCATGAACGTGTGCACGATTGCCGCTAGAATCAACGCTGGTGCAAGCGCACCGAGCAGGCGCAACACCAGTTTCCCCGGCACCGCCAGGACAGTAGCGTCGCTGCCGAGCAGCAATCCCGTCACAACGCCGAGAACCAAGGCGATGACGATCCGCGCATAGAGCGGGATACTTTGCCAGCGGGCAATCAAGCTGGTTGTGAGCAGGGCAAGAGCTGGTTGATCCGTGGCGTTGTTAGCCATGAGAAGGCTGGGCGAAAGATACGTTGCTGGACTACGCGGCGTCCCGTCGCTTGGAGCGCCCGCTTGAACGCGTAGTGAGTCGAGATGCCTTTTCGGTAAACCGACCTGTCACAAACTTATGCAATACACTGGCAATGAGCGTTTGGTACGGTACGCCTTCTTCAGCAGCTCGAGTTTGAATATCTATCAGATCAGGTGAGGATAATCGAATGTTGACCCTTCGGTTTTTCACGAACGTCGCTCTTGCCGCATCTCGGAAGTGCTTCAGTTCAGCCTTTGAAGGATCGACAGATCGAAACAGGCCTTTCTCGTAGTCTTTAGTGATTTGCTTTTCATACGATGATGGACGCTTCTTCATGAGACACCGCCTTTCAGATAGTCGCGAGTCGCCTTCCTGCTTGGAATAATTGTTTTCAGGAAGTAGTACTCGGCTTCCTCGACAAAGGGAACCAAGTATGCATATTGCTCAATGGCCACAATAAACATCCGTTGATTCGGGTACCGCTCAGGATCAGAATGCTTCACGAGGTCGAGTAGTCCATCGGCTTCAATGGCCAATACAATCTCTTCGAACGACACCTTGCGCTGACCCTTCAGCTGTTCATTTTTCTCATGACTCCAGCGAAACGGCTTCACTCGCTGAGTGTAACCCAATGTGTGCCTAATGTCATCCGCTCCGATCGCCTATCGGCATTCAAGTCACAATCTTCGCATGCATTGATTTCAGCAGTCCCTGATGAACTAGGAACCACAGCCCGCTTTCGCGAGCTTGAACAGGGCAATCGCAGCGAGGCTGGTCTACTGAGAATACGTCGTCATCGACGTAAAATAATTCTAAGCCACAACAAGACAGCGGACACGATGATAGGCCACATGCCAGACTCACAAAATAAGAACCCCCACCCCGCAATCGAGGACCCCTTTTATCGCTTGACGGCAGTCGGCTCTCGGCGTAGCCTCCGCGGGTTTTTATCGGAAGGAGGACCTGCTCGTGGAGGAATGGCCATATCGCCTGCTGGCCGGTGCCGGTTTCATCACAATTGCCTGGCTGGCATGGGTGACAGGGAGTCGCCGTCGGCTGAACTGGACAACCATTGGAGGCAGCGCAGCGTTGGCCTGGGGACTCGGTCTCCTGTCCTTTTGGTTTCCGGGTTCCCACTGGCTCTGGAGCATGATCAACGAGATGGTGGTCGCCGTGCTCACCGCCTCACAAAAGGGCACGGTGTTTCTCCTTGGGCCTCTTGCACTGGGTCCCGGCCAGACCTTGCCGGATGGGACGGTTTCGATTGGTTTTATTTTGGCGGCGCAAGCGCTGCCGGCCGTCGTGTTCTTTTCCGCCTTGATGGCAGGTCTCTACTATGTGGGCGTCATGCAGGCGATCGTGCGTCTGTTTGCACGACTCTTCTACCGGACCATGGGTTTATCGGGCGCGGAGTCTCTGTCCGGCGCAGCGAATATCTTTGTCGGCATCGAAGCAGGCTTGATCGTCCGTCCCTACCTTGCGGCCATGACACGATCGGAACTCCTCTTGGTGCTGACGTGCATGATGGCGACGGTGGCCAGTACGGTTATGGTCATTTATGTGTCGGCACTCCAGCATGTGGTGCTTCAGATCGCCGGGCATTTGATTTCCGCATCGATCATTTCGATTCCTTGTGCGGTGCTCATCAGTAAACTCACATGGCCCGAAGATGGACAGCCCGCTACGCTGGGCGGCGTGCCTGCCGTACCAACCGACCCAAACCTATCGACTGTCTCTGACCGTGACGCGAGCGCGCCCCCCTCCAACTTCATTGTTGCGTTGATCGATGGGGCGGGACAGGGAATGAAAATGGCGGTCGGCATTGCCGCGCTCTTGATCGTGTTTCTTGGATTGGAAGCACTGGTCGACTTGGCACTGGCACAGCTTCCTACGATCGGTGACGTCCCTCTCTCCGTCACACAGGTCCTCGCTTGGCTGACCTGGCCATTCGCCGTTCTCCTCGGCCTCCGCCCCGAGGAGTGGCAGATCGGCGCGGACTTGCTGGGGTCGCGGTTTATCGAGACGGAAGTGGCAGCCTATTTCAAATTGGCCGCTGTGCAGGCGGCGTCTCCCCCGCCGATCTCTCCCCGGTCCCTCGCGGCCATGACCTATGCCCTCTGTGGATTCGTACACGTGGCGAGCATGGGCATCTTTGTCGGCGGCATCTCCGCTTTGGTACCGCATCGGGCAAAAGATATCTCGCTCTTGGGGCTACGCGCCTTCTTATGGACCGCCTATTTAGCCACGTTGCTGACTGGGTGCATTGCTGGAGTCCTCGCAGCATCCTAGAACGTAGCGCTCACTGAACTTTTTTCCCATCCAGCGGAACCTAACAAAGGTATCCGACCCCTTTGCTTTGTCAGATACTAAGGAAATAGCAGGGCTGGTCCTACGAAATCTATCGCTAGAGTAGGCCTCGTGAGTAGAAATGCGGGATGGATCTTGAATCATGCATGACTCAGGAATGAAAATTCTGGCTTGCCTAACCACTTGCCCGCAGACGCTACACCCTATAATCCCAATTTCTCCCCTTCTCCATCCTACCACCCTATCTCATACCTTCCTTTGCTCTCAAATCCGGACTCATAGATAGTTCCTTTGCTTTACGCTAGACTTGTCTCTCCTACAAACAGTCCACAGCAGAAGAACGCAGCTGGATCGAATACAGGAGTCCATAATGGCGATTCCCGATTATCAGACAGTCATGCTCCCGCTTCTTCAATTTCTAAAGGACGGGAAGGAGCACAACATCGGCGAGGTCGTGAACTCACTAGCTGCGGAGTTCAAGCTCTCAACAGAAGAGCGCCAACAGTTTCTAGGGAGCGGACAGCAGACTGTTATCCGAAATCGAGCAGGCTGGGCCAGAACATACCTTAAGAAGGCCGGGCTCCTCGAATCAACTCGAAGAGGGTTTTTCCGCATCACAGAACAGGGGCGATCAGTTCTTGCTTTAAAACCAGGGCGCATCGATGTGAAATACCTGGAGCAGTTCCCCGAATTTGTCACGTTCAGAGAGCTTCGACATGATCGAGCTGATGAAGTTGCCGCTCCGATCAATTCCTCCACTGACGCAACACCAGAAGAAGCTCTCGATACGGCCTATGCGCGTCTTCGCCTAGACCTTGAAGGCGAGCTCCTTGATCAAGTGAAAAGTGCGTCACCATCTTTCTTCGAACGTTTGGTTGTCGAATTACTTGTTCGAATGGGATATGGTGGGACACTTCGCGATGCTGGGCAGGCTGTAGGCAAGAGCGGTGACGGAGGTATTGACGGTATTATCAAAGAAGATCGTCTCGGCCTAGATGTCATCTACATCCAGGCAAAGCGATGGGATTCTACCGTTGGCCGTCCGGAGATCCAAAAGTTCGCCGGGGCTCTTCAAGGACATCGCGCCCGCAAAGGCGTATTTATCACAACTTCATCATTCTCATCCGACGCTCTTGATTTTGCTTCAAAGATCGACAGCAAGATCGTTCTTATTGATGGGCCCGCGCTCGCGAAATACATGATCGACCACAATGTCGGAGTATCCCCTGCCAGAACTTACGAGGTGAAGAAGATTGACTCAGACTACTTCAATGAGGAGTGAACCTAAGAAAGGTATCCGACCCCTTATCTTGGTTGTTAGGGTCGCTCATGACCTTGCACTCTTGCGAGACAAATGGAAACGTCTGCGGCGAGCAGCTTCAACCCTTGCCTCAATACATCGCACTCTACGATAACGCCGAGGATTTTAGGCCAAGCCACGCACGCTACGCGAGTCAGTCTTCTCCTCATTTCATATCGACAATCCGGCGGCCGGTCAGGGTATCAAGCGTCTCAACAAATCGCCGTTTGCGCTCGTTTGCTTGCCGAAGCGCCGCAAGATACTCCTGCCACTCCTGTCCTTTCCCTTGCTGCTTCAGGACGCGGCCAACCTTGCGCAAATAGCCAGCCGCCACGTCATAGGCTTTTGGGTTCGTGAGGGCAATCTGCGCTTCCGCAAGTTGCTTCCAGATAGCAACCGCCCGCTCAGGATACTTGGCCACCACCGCCTCCGCAATGCGGTCCTCCGTCGACCATCCCCAGTCCCAGCCTCGCGACCGTGGTTTGCGACGGTCATACCACCGAAGCACCTCGTCAGGTCGTTTCTCAGCGATCGCAATCTCGATAAGGACCTCGGTCATGGGTGGCTCGATCGGAAAACGCTGGGTCGCTAGTTGCAGTCCGCTCTCCGGCAATGGCCAGAGCTGAGTCGATGGTTGGGGGCGTGTCCCGGTCTCCAGATACTGCATGGCGGCACCCCGCACTTCCGGCCCAACTCCTGCTCGCTTCGCCGCCTTCTCCAACGCCTGAAAGGTCTTCAGGTTCGGCTCCACGAAGAATTCGTCGGCGCGCAATGCGGCCACGGCAAGCCAATCCTGTTGTCGCTCACGCATCTCGCGGAAAGCCGTCCGCAATTGATGGGCGATACCAGGCCAGCGCTTCTCGGTTGCACCAATCCCCTTGCGGATCCATGCTTCTGCTTCTTCCCACTGCTTAGCTTTCATGAGATGTTCAACGAGACGAGGGTAACTGCCGGTCTTCTCAGCTTCTTGCCGACACAGCGGGATGATCTCTGCATGCCGGCCGGCTCGTTCCAGCGTCAAGATCAGCCAGTTGCTCAGACGGTCACGCTGAAACTTTTCTGAGAAGGCGTCCTGATCCCTGTTCCCCGGGTCCCTCGCGAGGCGTTGAGCCAACTGGTCTGCAAGGCTGTTCCACGCCTCCGTCGGATGGCTTCGGTCCCAAAACGGTTTGGCTCCACGACAAAGCTCGTACCCATCCGCTAGGTCAGCTTCCACCGCCCACCACATCTGCTCGGCGGGAGCACGGGACGATCGAGGCAGCGCCCGGAAGACGATATCCATACAGGAAGCGATTTCCTCTGCCGTTTCCCCTTCATCGTCGCTGATCTCAACTTGCTTCGTACCATCCTCCAGCAGTTGCGCTCCCACCTCCAGCACCACATCCGCATACCCTTGCGCCAGCAGCGCTTCTAGTCGATCCCGTACCCGTGAGTAGTCTGGGATCGATCCCTCGCCACTCCAGTGGTTGCGCCACCCTGGTTCTTGGCTCAGGTCGGCAATCTCAACCCGCAGGGATTTGACCATCTTCGGCACAGCACCTGCGGAGAGATTGGATCGATCCTGTATGAACTGCTGGACATCTGGATAGCGCTGAACGAGGTCTTTCAAAAGCGCGAGAAGTTGTGGCTGAGTCTGTTGTTCCAGGTATGACAGCCATGCGTCTGAAGCAGCCTTTCCGGCCTTCCGCATTGATCCCTCTGAGACAGTGACGAAATCTTCGTCCGTGGCACCTTCCTCATCCCATTCTTCTTCGTCTTCATCGTGCTCCAACAACTGAAACCGCCGATCCTGCTTGGTCACGGTAGGGATCGTACTCTTGCGCTTCACCTGCGCCAGATATTCGAGCACTACGGCAACTGCGTGCTTGCAGATACCTCCATAAGGGCAGGTGCAGGTCGCGATCAGTTTTCCATCTTCTGATTCAACGCTGGTGGCATATCGGTCGGAGCCTAGCACCCACGCAACCAGGCCTCCGCTTGAGGTTCTGGCCAGGTCGTGAACTTGACTGCTGCGCTGGTAGCGCTGCCCTCGCGACACAATGACCGGCCCGGCCCTTTCCTGGAGCTCATCCCACGTGAGCGCAGTGAAAGGATCCGTCTGTGGCTGCTTGCCCTGAGTTCTGTTCCGTGAGTTGTGTTTTCCCATTGCCACCGATGGTACTGACAACCGTCCACAATTCCAAGATTGAGTTGAGGGAACCAAAGAGGTGCAAGACGTCCGGCATGGAGTCGGCCTCAGAGGGCATTCGGTAGACTTTAACGGTCAGAGAACCGTTGCATTCAGTCTGGCGAGCATATGGATAAACGCGTCGATACCATCTCCTATGCAGCGTGCGCCGCTGCCTCTTCCAGCAATTCGTGGATGAGTGTTTGATAGGGTTTCTTGCGCTTGGCGGCTAATTTTCTCAATTGACTCAAGAGCTTGGGCGAAAGGCGGATAGCGATCAACTGTTTCGCCATTCCGCTAGACGGTCTTCCCACTCGGCGTGCGCGTCGCAGTTCTTCCGGCGTTGATTCCGGAATATCTGAGAAATCAATCTGTGAGTCGGGTATAGGCTTGGCGTTCCCGCCGGCTCGCCGGCCTCGCGCTGATGATTCGGAATGTTTCTTTTTCATGTCCCACCCCTCGTACGGTATACACCACAAGCAAGAGTCGATCGCTTACTGACTGCCCGAGTCGTTTAAACCGACGCTCTTGGGCTGAATGTGCCGGATCGTCCCAGTCGAGCCCATTGGCGTCGCCAAAGACGGTGGCCGCTTCTTCGAACGATACGCCATGTTTCTCAAAATTGGCGATCGCCTTCCCAATGTCCCAGGTAAACACTAATCCGTATATACAGTAATTAACACCTCATTACAATCTCCCGTGCGTCCGTCCCTCAGGAGGACCACCCTATCTATCCCTTTGTTTTCGTTGTCCGCCATGCAATCACAGCGGCGCTGAGGAGCATGAGCGAGGCGAGGAGGAACGGGGCTCCGGGAAGATCTAGCGAAGTGCTGAGACCTGAGTGCTGAGGATTGAGTAGGGAATTGGATCGGATGAAGAAAGCAAAGGTCTGCGTGAAGAGCGTCGGGCCAATCATGCCGGTCATGCCGTTAATGCTGGCAATGGCACCTTGGAGCTGGCCCTGCTCCGAACTACTGATGCGGCGCGTCATGAGCGCTTGAGTGGCGGGACCGGTCAGTCCCCAGAAGGCCATCACGGGAATGCCAAGGCAAAAGATCCAGCCCTCCGGTGCGAGACCATAGACGGAAAAGCCGACTGATCCGCAGAGCAACCCCATCAACATAGTTCTGCGCTCACCGAACCGGTTGGTGATCGGCCCGATCAGGCCGCCTTGCACGATCATGGCAGCCACACCGACGCCCGCCATCATCATTCCCACGCTGGCCGTTCCCCATCCATAGCGATAGCCCATGTAGAGAACCGACACACCTGGCAGCGCGGCATGGGCTAGATAGCCAAGAAACGAGACCGTCGCGAGGCCGACGAGTTCATGGTGCGAGCGTAGCAGCACGAGTGACCCAACCGGATTGGCCCGTGCCCAAGTGAAGGGCGTTCGTTTGTCAGACGACAGAGATTCGGGGAGCACAAAGAATCCATAACAGGCGTTCATCAGACTCAGTGCCGCCGCGCCCCAGAACGGCAGGCGTGGATCGATCGCGCCGAGCCAGCCACCCAAGGCGGGACCGAAGATAAAGCCGAGACCAAAGAGCATCCCGATCTTGCCGAACGCCGCCGCGCGCTGCGCCGGTGGCGTGACATCGGCGATGTAGGCGCCGGCTGTGCTGAAGCTGGACGAGGCCATCCCGGAGATGACGCGGCCCGCGACGAGCCAGGCAACATTCGGCGCGAGCGCCATCACAATGTAGTCGAGACCCAAGCCCAGGTTAGACAGCAGGACAACCGGACGTCGGCCAAACCGGTCGGACAGCGCGCCCTGGATCGGTGAGCAGAAGAACTGCATGAACGCCCAGGCCGTTCCCATCAACCCATAGAGCACGGCCGCCTGCGCCGTATCACCCGAGAAAAATTCTTCGACGAGTTTCGGCAACACCGGAATGACGATGCCGAACGACAACATGTCGAGGAAGACGGTAACAAGAATGAACAGGACGGCGGCTCGGCGTGCAGGGGTGGCAAGTTGATCGTTCATCGCTGGCGCATCCTACCAGACTTTCCCCTATACAACGTTTTACTGCGCGAGTGTCAACATCGCACCGATTCATGACAGGCTGAAACCGAGGGAGCTGATGAATCACGAAGCCTCCACTTGCATGGTCCATTCAAATATGGTGAGATTTAGTTGTTTCCCCTTACCTGCGTGCGAATTACTGGCTCCCTACATTCTGACCAAGAAGGAGGGCCCCATGGCGACATCACCCGTTGAAACTCCAATGCATGACCGCGTGAGAACATTTGTCAGTGCGCCTCGGAAGATGTTGATCGGCGGACGATGGGTCGACGCCGCTTCTGGAAAGACGTTCCCAACCTACAATCCGGCGACCGGCGAGGTGCTGGCTCATGTTGCCGAGGGAACGAAGCCGGATGTGGACCGAGCGGTCTCCGCTGCGCGCAAGGCGTTCGAGGATGGCCCGTGGAGGAAGCTTACCACGTCGGAGCGCGGACGGCTCATCTGGAAGCTCGCGGACCTTCTTGAGGCACATCTTGACGAATTTGCCCAGCTGGAGTCGCTTGATAATGGCAAGCCGGTCGGGGTAGCCCGGGCAGCAGACGTGCCGCTGGCCATCGACCACTTCCGCTACATGGCGGGTTGGGCGACTAAAATTGAAGGGAACACCATTCCTATTTCAGTCCCCTACACACCTGGTGCCCAATATCTGGCGTACACGTTACGCGAACCAGTCGGAGTCGTGGCGCAGATCATCCCATGGAATTTCCCGCTCCTCATGGGAGCCTGGAAGCTGGGTCCGGCTCTGGCGGCGGGCTGTACCGTCGTGTTGAAACCAGCCGAGCAGACACCGCTCTCGGCATTGCGACTTGGCGAGCTTATTTGCGAGGCCGGATTCCCCGACGGGGTGGTCAACATCGTGCCCGGATACGGAGAAACGGCTGGGGCTGCGTTGGCTGCTCATCCAGATGTCGACAAAGTCGCCTTTACGGGATCCACTGAAGTCGGGAAGCTGATTCTTGGGGCAGCTGCCGGAAACCTCAAAAAGGTGTCGCTTGAGCTCGGAGGGAAGTCGCCCAATATTGTTTGCAAAGATGCCGATGTTCAAGCAAGCATTCCTGGAGTCTCCAGTGCGATCTTTTTCAACCAGGGTCAGTGCTGCTGTGCCGGATCGCGCCTCTTCGTGGAAAAGGGTATTTTCGACAAGGTGGTCGAGGGAGTGGCTGAGGATGCGAAGAAGATCAAGGTCGGGCCAGGCATGGACCTCTCAACGCAGATGGGGCCCCTCGTGTCGGATGAGCAGCAACGTCGAGTGCTCAGCTATCTGGAGTCTGGATTTTCCGAAGGCGCAAAGGCCGTGGTGGGGGGAAAGAAATTTGGCGACAAAGGTTATTTCGTGGAACCGACTGTGTTGGTCGACACGACGCAGAAGATGAAAGTCATGCAGGAAGAAATCTTCGGCCCAGTGGTCTGTGCCGTCCCTTTCACAGACTTGGAGGAGGTTCTCCCGGCAGCCAACGACTCCATCTACGGCCTGGCCGCTGCGGTCTGGACCAGAGATGTTGGCAAGGCTCACCGGATTGCCGCCCAACTGCGCGCGGGATCAGTGTGGATCAACTGCTACAACATCTTCGACGCGGCACTTCCGTTCGGCGGCTACAAACAATCAGGCTGGGGCCGCGAAATGGGCCACGATGCACTCGAACTCTACACCGAGGTGAAGGCCGTCACCGTACGCCTATGAAGAGCTCGCCGAGGATCGACAGCCTTGCTGAGGCAATTGCGATCTTCGTTCAGAAAAGCTTCGTGGAGACTCCGACAAACGGGAGCAGATAATTAAGCCCACCGTTTGGGCTGTCTGTTCCGGCGTTGGAGATGTGGCTGAAGCGGAACCCGACATTCAACGACCACTGTGCAGTAATATCCAAGTTTGCACCTGTCCCGCCCCACACCAAGAAGTTGAAATCCGATCCTTGCTCAGGAATGGGCCCGTCGAAATTCGTCCAGAGTGGTCCGCCACCACCCTCGACATAAGGCTTCAGCCGACCAAATGACGTGAATGTATAGATCAGTTTTGGTGTAACGCCAATAGCGTAGGCGCCAGTCGGTTCCGCAATCCCTAAGATCGTTCCTTCAACTCCCAGCCCTACCGAGCCACTCCACCAGCTTTCACCGATCGGATCAGTCAATCCGATCTGCCACGACGGATGCACGGCCACACCGTTGAGCTTGGATGACTGTCCCTCCATCAGCCTGACCGGCAGCATCCCTCCGACCGCTAACCCAACAGTTTGTTTTCCAATCCACATCGAGGGTGGCACTTCGGCCGTCGCCGGTGACAATTCCACTAAACCGGCACAGAGGAGTATGGCGATGCACATCCGATTCATATTCAATTTCTTTGCGGGCTAGACAGTCGCCATGATGCGTTGACCGGTTCACCACAATGCCATGGTCAGAGGACAGTATACATAGGTGTGCATGATGAAGCATGACTGCATGAGAGGGGAGACTGTGGTGCCGCCTGGATGGGTTGTTGGGAGATCAACGGAGGGAGACGAGGTTCATCACCCCGCTTCGCGGTAGCCGCAATCCTGATTGCGGCACTGAACACTTCGGCCGTCTTGCTTGCTGACTTTTTCGACGAGGAACGGTGCCTGGCAGGTCGGACAGGCTTTCGGAACAGGGCGGTCCCACAATGCATACTCGCATTTTGGATAGTTGCTGCAGGCGAAAAACGAGCGGCCCTTCTTGGTCCGCTTCTGAACAAGATCACCTCCGCAGTCCGGCTGAGGACATTTGACACCTAATGCCAACGGTTTCGTCGTTTTGCACTGCGGATAGGCGCTACAGGCGATGAATTTTCCGAAGCGGCCGGTCTTTACCACCATCGGACTCCCACACTTGTCACAGACCTGATCGGTGGTAATTTCCTCCTTCGGAACGATTTTGATCGTGCCATCCGGCAGCCGCTCGAAGTTTTGTGTGTTCTTGCAGGGAGGATCATCCTTGTACGCGGGGCAAGCGAGGAATTTTCCGTTCCGCCCCCACTTGATCTCCATCATCCGACCGCACTTCTCACATGGAATGTCGGTCGGCGGCTCGACGGTATCTTTGGGGCCTGGGATCGTCTTCGCCCGTTCCATTTCTCTCGTGAACGGGGTGTAGAAATCCCGCACTGCGACGACCCACTGTTTATTCCCCTCTTCCACTTGGTCTAGTTGCTCTTCAAGCTGGGACGTGAAATCGACGTTAACGAGTTCGGGAAACCCTTTGAGCAAGAAATCGTTGACGGTCTTCCCCGTTTCGGTCGGCACCAGCCGTCCTTCCGTCTTTTCCACGTACTTGCGATCTTGGATCGTAGAGATGATCGCAGCGTAGGTCGAAGGTCGCCCGATCCCCTTTTCTTCCAACTCCTTGATCAACAGTGCTTCGTTATATCGCGGAGGAGGCTGCGTGAAATGTTGTTTCGACAACATTCCCGGTACGGTCTGGCCCTCCTGCTCAACCAACCGCAACGATTCTCCTTCCGACAATGTCGGCAGCTGGCGCTCATCGTCATCCGCTTCCTGATCGGCTTTCGGTTTCTGTGACGGCGCCTCCTTGTCGACCCCTTCCATATAGACGATCGTGTGCCCAGGGAATTTCACAACGGTTCCGGTCGAACGGAAGAGATAGCGCTCCTTCGTTTCGACCGGTGCTGAATCGATCCTCGTCACATCCAAGATCGCCGGCACCATTTGCGACGCGATGAACCGATTCCAAATCAACTTGTAGAGATTGTACTGATCATGATCCAAGTATTGACGGATGGATTCTGGGTCACGGGCAGCCAACGTCGGACGGATCGCCTCATGAGCTTCCTGTGCCGCTTTCGACGTCTTGTAGACGTTCGGCGTTCCAGGGAGATAGTTCGCCCCGAATCGTGACTGAATCACCTCGCGGGCATCGCTCATAGCTTCGGCCGAGATCCGAGGTGAATCGGTTCTCATATAGGTGATGAGACCGGTCGCCCCTTCGGCGCCTATTTCGATCCCCTCGTAGAGCTGTTGTGCCAGCGTCATCGTCTTCTTCGGTGAAAAATGCAGCTTTCTGGCAGCCTCCTGCTGCAGACGGCTGGTGATAAAGGGAGCGACGGGGTTCCTCTTTTTCTCCCGGCGCTCAATCGACTGAACCACGAACGTCTTTCCCTGAATATCGGCGACGATGCGACTGGCCTGCTCGCCGTTCTCGATCGACGCCTCTTCGCCGTTGATATTGTGAAGTTTGGCATCAAATGCCGGAGGATTGGCCCCAGCCAGGAGCGCCGTAATCGACCAGTACTCTTCCGCCCGGAAGGCCTCCCGCTCCGCCTCGCGTTCACAGATCAACCGCATGGCGACAGACTGCACACGTCCCATACTGAGTCCACGACGGACCTTGTTCCACAGCAACTGACTCCCTTGATACCCGACGATACGATCCAACACCCTGCGAGCCTGCTGGGCATTCACCAATTTCATGTCGATTTCGCCGGGTGATTGCAACGCCCGTTTGATCGCCGACTCCGTGATCTCGTTGAACAAGACTCGGAAGATCTTCGTGTCCTTCTTTTTCTTTTTTGATTTTCCCAGCAGCTCCTGCTCAAGATGCCAGGCGATCGCTTCCCCTTCGCGATCGGGGTCCGGAGCCAGAAACACCTTATCCGCCCCTTCAGCCTTTTTCTTGATTTCAGCCAGGACCTTGGACTTCCCTTTGATCGTAACGTACTGTGGTTCAAAATCATTTTCGAGATCGACACCTAACTTACTAGTCGGAAGATCCTTGATATGGCCGACCGACGCCATCACAGTATAGCCACGACCCAAGTACTTGGTGATTGTTCTTGCCTTCGTCGGGGACTCAACGATGATTAACGATTTTGCCATGAATACTCCGTCTACTTCCGATCAATTCTATCATCCGTACCAAATCTTCGAGAATCGTGCAACTAGAATGGCAGTCGGTGACGATTACGGGATATTAGGAATCAGAAAGCGTTCAGCATCCGATTACTGACGAATGTATTGTTGACCCGGCAGTTGGCGCACCCGCCCACTCAATTCCAACGACAGCAGAATCGCCGATACATGCGCGGCACTCAACCCCGTGCGTTCGATCACCGCATCCACCGATTGCGCTTCGTAAGAGAGCGCTTCATAGACCAAGAAGTCGTCCTGTTTCAGCGGTGGCGGTGCTTCGAGCGGTGTGGCCTCGAGTCGCATCATCGCCCGTTGACGGCCATCGACTTGCGGGAGAATCTCTTCAAGAATATCCTGTGCCCCTTCAATCAACTTGGCGCCCTCTTTGATGAGGCGATTAGATCCTCTGCACGCTTCCTCTTTGACGGATCCAGGCAATGCAAAGACCTCGCGCCCTTGCTCCAATGCCAGCCTAGCGGTAATGAGTGACCCGCTGTTGGTGGCGGCTTCCGCTACCAACACACCCAGTGAAAGTCCGCTAATGATCCGATTCCTTCGAGGAAAGTGATGACTGTGTGGAGCCGCCCCGATCGGCAACTCCGAGATGACCGCACCATGTGATTCGATACTCCGGCGTAACGCGTGGTGTTCCGAAGGATACGTTCGGTCGATCCCACACCCCAGCACGGCAATCGTACGTCCCTTTCCCACTACAGCCCCTCGATGCGCGGCTGCGTCGATCCCTCGCGCCAGGCCACTGACGATCGTGACTCCACGCTCCGACAGCTCTTTGGCAATCTCCTCCGTGAGAAGTCTGCCGGAAGCCGTCGCCCGTCGTCCGCCCACGATGGCTACGGCGATGTCATCCTGCTGGATCAACGCCCCGCTCATGTACAACAGCGGCGGAGGATCGGGAATGGCTCTGAGCCGAGACGGGTAGGATGAATCGAACAGGGTGAGCGTTTGGACCTTGAGGCGCTCGATGGTTTTCACTTGGCGATCAATCTGCTTTCGGATGGTGGTATCAGGACCACGCCGTATAGATTCAGCCAACTCCGAACTACAACCGGCATGCAGCAATTCGTCCGTGGTTGCGGCGAGAGCGGCATCGGTTGAGCCAAACGCTTGAATCAGTTTGACAAGCGTGCGATCGCCTACCCCATCAATCGCCTGGAGCATGAGCCATGACGTCAATGCTGCTTCGTCCATCTGGAGCTCGTTGAAAGACAACTGTCGGTCGAGGAGTCGCTTCAGCCAGAGGAGGTCACGCGATCAACGACGCTCTCGGTGGGAACGGATAGCTGAGACGGCGCAATGCTAGAGAACGACCAGATCGTACTGTTCAAGATGCAGCTGGCTATCCGGAGTGATAATGATCTTCGCCGAACAATCCCGTTCCAACACCTCAATTCCATGACGCTCTTCATCTTGGAGCAAGTCAGCCACCGTTGGGTGGGCTCCCACGACGATTCGTTGTTGATCCGATGCGGGTTCAATCCGTCGAATCTCGCGAAAGATTTCGTAGGCCACTGTCGTAGGAGACTTCGTATATCCGCGACCTTCACAATAGCGACAAGGTTCGGATAGTGAGCGCAAGAGATCTTCCCGAACACGCTCGCGTGAAATCTCGATCAAACCAAGATCCGAAATTCTGGAGATCCTCGTTCGCGCCTTGTCAGCCGCCATCGCATCTACCAATGCATGATAGACCCGATCGCGATTCTTTTCACGTTCCATGTCGATGAAGTCGACAATGATGATCCCGCCGATTCCTCGCAGCTTGAGCTGATAGGCGACTTCCTTCGCTGCCTCGAGGTTATTGCGCACGATGGTTTCTTCTTGGTCGCGTTTCCCCACAAAACGCCCTGTGTTGACGTCGATCACGGTCATGGCTTCGGTATGGTCAATGACCAAATAGCCGCCTGATTTGAGCCACACCTTCCGGCTTAGGGCACGCGCAATTTCTTGCTCGACCCCCAGATGGTCGAACAGCGGTTCGTCCTTGTCGTAGAAATGAATCCGTGCCGTCTGTTCTGGAGAAAAGCGCTGGACAAATCCACGAATGGCCTCGTATTCCTGTCGCGAATCGATCCAGAGCCGATCGACCTTCTTCCCAAACAGGTCCCTCACTACTCGGAAGCTGAGGCTCAAATCCGAATGCAGCAAGGCAGGAGCAGGTAGCTGTTCCCGTTTCGTCAAGACGTCCTGCCAGAGCACGTGCAGAAAGTCGACATCGGACTTCAGCTCATCCTCTTTGACCCCTTCGCTGACGGTGCGGACGATATACCCACATCCCTGGCGGCGAACGCGGCGCATGATTTCCTTCAGCCTCGCCCGCTCCTCGTCACGCGGGATACGCCGCGACACGCCGATATGATCGACGTTCGGCATAAAAACCAGGTAGCGTCCCGGTAGCGAGACATACGTCGTGACGCGGGATCCCTTGGTGCCGATCGGCCCCTTCGAGATTTGCACCATCAATTCCTGCCCCTCACTCAACAGCTGTTCGATCGGCTTGGCGCTCTGACGCTTGGGCCTGAGCATGTCCGAATCTTTATCATCTTCCTCGGCTTCAACTAACATGTCGCCTGGTTCCGCATCCGCCAACAGATCGGAAACGTGCATAAACGCGGCTTTTTCAAGCCCGATATCAACAAACGCGGCTTGCATTCCTGGCAAGACCTTGGCGACTCGTCCCTTATAAATATTTCCGACAAAATCCTTGTGCTTGGCGCGGTCTCCAAATAAATCGGTGACCACCCCACCATCGAGGACCGCCACGCGAGTTTCTTCTCGCGAGACTGTAATCGCAATCTCAACTCCCATACTAACTCCTTTGATTTGAAAACCCTCCGGTACTGCGAACGGTACTGGACGCGAGCTTAGGCCCAGGTCCTGAATTCATACCATCCCTGTTTCCGATGGTTTTCGATAGTATCTCCTCCGAAAGACCGATATCCATGGCTCCGGTCGTTCGGTCTTCATTCAATAAAACAGGCTCAGCCGCTTTCGTTTGACATTCAGCAATAAGCCCAATGACGCCATGGTCATGATCGTGGCGCTTCCACCATAACTCACCAAGGGCAAGGGGATCCCGACGATCGGAAACATCCCCGCCGTCATGCCGATATTGACCACGACACAGAAACAGAGCATGGCCACGATACCTGCGGCGAGCAATGCGCCAAGCTGATCTTTTGCTTTGGACGCAATCTCCAACGAGAGCCAGATCAATCCCACAAATAACCCCAAGAGAACCATGACACCCAGAAATCCCCACTCCTCCGCAAACACAGCAAACACGAAATCCGTATGCCCTTCCGGCAAAAACTTCAGTTGACTCTGCGTTCCCCCATAGAGCCCTTTGCCTAGAAGCTCACCCGATCCGATGGCGATCTTTGATTGTAGAGCATGATAACCTTTCCCGCCTGGGTCATAGCCTGGGTCGACGAAGGCCATAATGCGCTGTCGTTGATAATCATGCAAGGACCCCCACACCCCTTCCCATGCGAACGGAAACAGCATGATCCCAAATAAGAGAATAAATCCAATGGCTTGAGAGCGAACCCCGACCATGAGTAGCATGGCTGCATAGACGGCCACAAAACTCAGTCCACTCCCTAGATCAGGTTGCTTCAGGATGAGGAGCAGACCAGGCAACACCAAGAGCCCCGGAACAATGACACGCTGCAGCCACCCCACACGAGGGGCCTTCGAGTAATAATGCGCCAAGACCAACACGAGGATGAGCTTGGCGAACTCAGACGGCTGAAAACTGAAGGGCCCCATCGCAATCCATCGTTGTGCCCCTTTACTCGTTCGTCCTTCGAACAGGACGAAGACCAGCATCAGAAGGATAAACGCGTAGGCCGGATACGCAAACCGCGCCAGATCGTGATAATCCGCCGCCCACATGATCAGAAAGGCCGCTGCACCTAGGCCGATCCACATCAACTGCTTCAGATAGTAGGGGGTATTCCCGCTCTGCTGTCCCTGCGTGACGCTATAAATGGACAATACCCCGATCGCCAGAATAGCCAGCATAAGGCCGACATAGCGAATATCGAATCCGTCGAGGCCACGACGCTCGGTCAATCGATCGATCATGAGTCTTTGAAGCCTCTCCCGTCATCTAAGCTCATCCCTGACAATCCTGACGTGGCGACCGGTGTCGGGGTGGTGAGGTTCATGTACGCTTCAATGACTTCTTTGGCGAGAGGCGCTGCCGCAGCTCCCCCATGTCCCATATGTTCAGCTAGTACCGCTACCGCAATCTTTGGTGATTCCACCGGTGCAAAGGCCACGAACCACGCATGATCACGAAATTTTTTGGGAATACTTTCCTCGGGTCCCGTCCGAAGCGCAGCCACTTGAGCCGTCCCTGTCTTCCCCCCGATGGTCACAATGGATGACTTCGCTCTCGTCGCGGTTCCCTTCGTGATGACATCAGCCAATGCACTTTTGATGATACGGAACGTTTCAGGTTTGGCATTGACTTTCCCGCGAGGAACGGCCGGCAATTCCTGGAGATTTCCCGTCGATCGATCCATGACCGCTCGTACCAGCCGAGGACGATAGTTGACCCCGTCGTTGGCGACGGTGGCCATCATACTGGCCATCTGTAACGGTGTCACCGTCACAAATCCCTGTCCGATGGCTGCCGAAATGGTCTCGCCCGGTAACCAGGATTCCCGCTTGACCTTTTGCTTCCATGCCGGAGTCGGCATGATTCCGGATCGTTCCGACGGCAATTCCACGCCCGTCGGCCGCCCAAGCCCAAAATCCTTTCCAAACTCCGCCATCACATCGATCCCCATGCGCTGACCGATCGAGTAGAAGTAGACGTCGCAGGAATGGACCAATGCCTCATGAAGATCAACATACCCATGCCCACCGGCTTTCCAATCTCGGTAGAGTCGTCTCCCGAACTGATACCCGCCGGTGCAATGAACGGTGCTGGACGGCGACATGGTCTTGGTTTCCAAGGCAGCGACAGCCATTGGGATCTTGAAGGTGGATCCCGGAGGATACTGGCCTTGTGAAGCACGATTATTCAGCGGGCGCCCTTCGTCCTGCACGATTTCCACCCACTGTTTCGCGGTGAGCTCCCTTGACAGAACGTTCGGATCAAAGGCGGGCCGACTAGCCATGGCGAGAATGTCCCCGTTGTTCGGATCGAGCGCGACAATGGCGCCCTGCTCCTCACCGAGCAAATCTTCGGCCAACTTCTGGAGGCGCGCATCGATCGTGAGATAGAGGTCGTTCCCCGCCTGCGGTTTTTCAACCACGGACGATTTCTTTTCGTGACCCAGCGCGTCGACCTCTACATTCTTCTGCCCGGCCGTTCCCCGCATATGCCGATCATACGACTTCTCAATGCCGTACTGCCCCACAATGCTGCCTTGGTGGAGGTCGTCAAATTCTGGCTTCTCAAGTTGATCCGCTGAAATTTCCCCGACATAGCCCAACAGGTGCGAAGCAATCAGCCCGCCTGGATAGTTGCGTTGGGACTCAACCTGGATCATAACGCCGGGCATGTCGAGACGACGAGATTCAACGAGCGTGGCATCGCGCAAAGTCATGCGGTCTTTTATTTTGCGAGGAAGCAATTTACTACCTTTGATCGCCAATTTTTTTCTCACGAGTGCTGGGTCCAACCCCAGCAATTCGCTGAGCTGTTGAATCAAGACCTCACGATCCTGCACATCTTCCAGCGTCACATAGACACTGAAACTTGATACATTATTGGCGAGGAGGATGCCGTTCCGGTCATAGATCAACCCGCGAGCCGGCTCAAGCAGCACCTGTCTGGTGCGATTATTTTCTGAGAGGTCTCGATAATACGGGCCCTCCAGAATCTGCAAATGCCAGAGGCGAAGGCCGAGTAGTCCTACCACCAGCAGGAGACCTACACGTAGCGCAAACAGTCTGCGGTGGAGATCGCCAAACTCCGTCTCGGGATAACTCGTCGACAACATACGGAAATCCTAGATCCGATATTCTGAGACCCACTGCTCAAGACCAAAATACCGGCTAATGAGCCAATACACAGACCCACCTATCAGCGCATCAAGAGCGGCTTGAGGCAGTACCACAGACCACAGTGCCCACCACACATCTTGTTGTGCGCTGAGCCGTAAAACCACCGGGGTGATAAGCCCAACGAGGCACGACAGGGTGAAGAGTCCTATTACCAGCAGGGGCGGTGTCAGATACGCGACCTGCCGGCCGGCAAGGCCCGCGATAAATCCGATGCATCCTTTGATGATGGCCGCTGAAAGGACGTCTTGTGCGGAAAAGAGACTCATCGCCCATCCCAAAACCAGACCAACCAGCAATCCCTCAAGTTCTCCGCCGAACAGTCCAATGAGGCACACCGCCACAAATCCGAGATCCGGCTTCACCTGCCAGAGACTGACATGGGGCAGCAGCACCGATTGAGCCGAAACAATCCCGGCGATAAGGGCGATGTAGGTCAGCGTTTTCATCGCTTTGTCTTCGGCGCCTTCAGACGTTCCCCCTCGGTGGGAAAGGAGGTTGGGAGGATGACCAGTACTTCCTCCACATGGTTCGGGTCGACCTCAGGAACAAGTTCTGCGGATTGGAACAGCGCTTCGTCTTCTTTATCGATTCGTGTGATCGTGCCGATTGCTAGACCACGTGGGAATCCTCCGACCAATCCAGACGTGACAACTCGATCACCAGGCCTCGCGTCGGACAGCAACGGGATGTATTTGAGTTGAGCCGTTCCATGGGTAGTCCCTCCAACGATTCCTTCGTCTCTCGTGCGCTGGATCAATCCGGCGATCGCATTGTTGGGATCCGTCAGAAGCAATACCACCGAGGTTGAAGACGTGGTCTTCACGATCCGGCCTACCACCCCGGCCGGAGTAATGACACCCTGGTCCGACTGCAACCCATCCGAAGTGCCCTTGTTCAGAATGATCGTCTTGTACCAATTGCCTGTATCTCGGCCGATCACCTGCGCAGCGATCAGCGTCGGCAACGCCTGTTGTTTGAACTCCAACAGTGCCGCGAGTCGCTCCGTGGCTGCCGCCGACTCTCGCAACTGTCCATTTTGCTCCTTGAGGAGGTCCAGCTCTCTCCTCAACTGCCTGTTGTCTTCCTCAACCCCTTGGAGCGCCACATATTGCCCCCAGACACCGGCAATCCGATCATGGATGCCGGCGACAGCTTGCAGAGGCCAGCTGATGACCCACCCGAAAGGACTCCCGACCGCCTGAAATACGGTTTGGAGTTGGGTTGGCAACAAGAGGAAACTCAGGACCAGAATGACGGCAAGCGCGAAGGCGACACGCCGAGCGTTGTAGGAGAGGCGGAAATTGACCATCCGCATGAGGGATGGCATCTTACCGAAGGTTGTTCGCTTGCGACATGACCGATACTTTCCGAAGGAGATCCAACTCGTCCAAAATCTTACCCACTCCCAACACCACGGAGGTGAGCGGATCGTCCACCGTAATGATCGGCAAGTTCGTTTCTTCGCGGAATCGTGTGTCCATGCCCTTGAGGAGCGAGCCGCCTCCGGTTAAGACGATCCCACGATCGATAATATCACCGGCTAACTCGGGCGGGGTGTTTTCGAGTGCGATCTTGATGGCATTCACGATCGTACCAATAGGTTCCTGTAGCGCCTCACGGACCTCCGCGTCGTCGATGACCAATGTCCGCGGGATGCCGGAGATCAAATCACGGCCCTTGATCATCATCGTTTTCCGCTCTTCGAACGGATAGGCAGAGCCGATTTCAAACTTGATACGCTCCGCCATATGTTCACCGATCAATAAGTTATATTTCTTCTTGATGTAATTCATGATCGCTTCGTCCATGCGATCACCAGCAACCTTCACCGACTCGCTGTACACGATCCCGCCTAGAGAAATGACGGCAATGTCTGTCGTTCCGCCCCCCACGTCGACGACCATATTGCCTGACGGCTCCGTAATCGGCAGTCCTGACCCGATTGCAGCAGCGACAGGCTCCTCGATCAAGTAGACTTCTCTGGCCCCGGCCAATTCCGCAGAATCGCGTACTGCTCGTTGTTCCACTTGGGTGATGCGAGAGGGCACGCCAATGATGATTCGGGGGCGGACAAACGCGCTTCGATTATGCGCTTTCCGGATGAAATGCTTGAGCATCTGCTCGGCCATCTCGAAGTCGGCGATCACGCCCTCCTTCATCGGCCGAACCGCAATGATATTCCCCGGCGTCCGTCCGAGCATCTTTTTGGCATCCGTTCCGACGGCCAGCACCTTTTCGCTTTTCTTCTCCACCGCGACAACGGAAGGTTCGTTGAGGACGATCCCTTTTCCGTGCACATACACGAGAGTGGTTGCGGTGCCTAAGTCAATGGCCAGGTCGTCGGAGAACCAACCGAACATATCTCCCGGGAACCCCACGGCGTCTCTCCCTTCATCTTGGCCGGACAAGTTGTAGTCCAACCGGTGTGCTTAGTGAATGCCTTGCCTAGTCCGGAACGGCGAGTTGCCCGGCATCCAATACTTGTGTCCTGGCCACTTCATCGCCCAACCGACGACCTTGCTCATTCCCGATGATCAAAAAGCTTTCGAACGCTAAAATGGCCAGAGACGCCAGCCATCCGATGTATGGAACCGCGTACGCGAGCTGTGCTCCACCCAGCGGTAGGTTCCGAATGATCGATTCTTGGAAGCCCGCTGATTCTCGACCATCCACTCGTATCGTGTGCAACCCCACCAACCGTTTGCCGATACTTTTCCCGCCCGCGAACCCATCGGCAATCAGGATGTAAGCCAGCCCGGAAAGAAAACCAACCGGCGAGGCAATTTCGCCCGCGGCCACCACGATGAACAGATCGATCAACTTCGCGATGAATCGATTCAGGACATGGGCCTTCGGGTAGACTCGTGATTCCTGCAACGTCGAGGTTGGCCCCTCCCCTACCAAGGGATCTCCTTGTAATTTGTTACAAAGTATAACAAAACGCATCATCTTGCACAAATAATGACCGAATCTTTTTCGGAATTTTCTCAGCTTGGCCGTTTCGGACCAGAATGCAACGTTCCCCCCTCAGATGTGTCTTGGGTGTCCCCCCATCGAGTGTTGCGCTGACGCCTCTTCAGCATACTCTGGAAGCTGACAGTGGGAGCCGACTCTCTCTTGCCTTCTACATCCTCCAATCGTTACACTGTTTTCTTTTATCAAGACGAGGATTGAGATGATCAAGACCATGCGCGATGCGGCTCACAACTATCCCTGGCTGCTCAAGTCCATCATGATTATTTTAGCCGCGGCCTTCGTGATTACGATGGGCTGGTGGGGATTCGGTGAGGACGCGGGCGGGCCTGTCGCCAAAGTAGGCGCCCAAACTGTTTCTTTGGATGAGTTTAAGCGCACGTACGAAAACATGCGCCGTATCTACAAAGAAAACGTTACGAGTGAGTTCAAAGAAGAAGAATTCAAAGACTTCGTGGTCGGACAACTGGTCGACAGCCGCGTGTGGATTATCGCTGCCGAAGAAATGGGTGTGCGCGTCTCTGATGCAGATCTGCGCGAGCTGATCATGCAAACTGAGGTTTTTCAAAAAAACGGCGCCTTCGACCCCGAGCTCTACAAACGCATCCTTGCCGCGAATCATTTAACACCGGCTGCATTTGAGGCGATTCAGCACCAAGAAGTCTTGGCAAATAAAGCTCGAATGATTGTGCGGGATTCCGTTGCGCTCACGCCGGCCGAGATTGAAGAAGGACAGTCCCTGATGGCGAGACCTCCGGATTCTGACCCGACCAAGGGAGCTGAATCCAGGCAGCGAGTGCTGGATGATATGCTGTTGCAGAAGCAGCAACGGGCGCTGGTCTCATTCCAACAGTCCATGAAAGCCAAGCTGCCAATCACCATCCGCCGGGAGCTGCTGTAAAATCGCTGCTCCCTTTCATCTAGTGATGCTGGGTAGCAGAAAATTAGACGATCAACATCGCGTCCCCGTAGCTGTAGAAGCGATAACGTTCTTTGACCGCCTCTTCATAGGCCTTACGAATTTGTTCGATTCCGGCGAAGGCTGACACCAGCATGAGCAATGTGGTTCGTGGGAGGTGGAAATTCGTCATGAGTGCATCGACGACTTTGAACTGAAACCCTGGTGTAATAAACAGCCGGCTTTCGCCGGACATCGCGACCATCTCCCCTTTTTCCTTCATAACCGTCTCAAGCGTACGGACAACGGTGGTCCCGACGGCAACAACCTGTCCACCGGCCTGCTTGGTCGTCTTGATCGCGCTCACCGCCTCTTCACTGATCGTGAATCGTTCTGAGCCCATCTGGTGATCTTCAATTGGCTCCGTCTTCACCGGCTTGAATGTGCCAGGCCCAACATGGAGTGTCACCGTCGCAACATTCACCCCTGTTGCTTGCAGCCGTTGAAACAGCTGCTGGGTAAAGTGAAGGCCTGCCGTCGGCGCAGCAATCGCTCCGCCGTGTTTGGCAAACATGGTCTGGTACCATTGATGATCTTCCTGAAGCGGCGCACGTTTGATGTACGGTGGGAGGGGCATCGATCCATGTTCTGCAAGAAATGCATCGACTGATATCGGACACTCTACATCCACCTCGGTGCCCGTTGCGTCCCGCTTAACGATCGTCGCGCGGGCATGATCACCGAATTCGATGACCTGTCCAACTCGGAATGTCCCCTTGACCAGGATCTCCCATCGCTCTTCGTTCTGTTCTCTCACGAACAAGACCTCGACTGGCTTCCCAGTCGACTGTTTGACTCCTGGAACCCGCGCAGCCAGGACCTTGGTATCGTTCACCACGAGGAGATCACCCTTCTTCAACAGATCCGGGAGATCAGCGACATGACGATGAGATAGCTGCTGCGTACCTCGGCTGATGGTCAGTAGCCTCGCGCGATCGCGCGGAACGACCGGTTCCACCGCGATCAACGCTGGGTCGAATGGAAAGTCGAAATCGGACAGGTGCATTATGACGGTGGGGCCATGGTGACTGGCATAGGCGGAGTCTGAGTCAACGACGCGTCCCGGAGTTCTGTCCCAGGGTAGTAGTAATTCAGAATACTCGCGAACGAGTACCCCAATTCTGCCAGTTCTTTTGCTCCCCACTGACAGAGCCCGACTGCATGACCAGCCCCGTATCCGGAAAGGACAAGATCATCGCCGATCGATTCGACCGTAAACTGGGTGCTCGGCACGACCGTATACCCAACCACCTTACGCAGATCCTCCCCACGGATAATGAGCTCCCCATCTGAATGAATAATCCTCAGCGTTGCCACTCGTCCAGCACGACTATGGGTAAGGGGGGAGATTGCTCTGATGGTGCCGAGCATGAATCCTTGCTTCCGTAGTTTCTTCTCCAGTGCGTCCAACTGTACGGATACTTTCCATTGGTAAAATGGAGATTCCACATCGAACGGACACTCGACACCTTTCAAGTAGGGCAGATCCTTCGACCAGACATTCATGGCATCTTCCGTCAGGCCGGCCGCCGTAGATGAGAAGGCGGCATAGATGGGAGCCCCCTGGTATGTCACAACCAGTCCACGAGTCGACTCCACTGCCAACGCAACCCGCGCATCGATGCCTTGCCGACCACGATAGACCTGATCTTGGATCCCGGCCACGACGTCATAGCTACGAGTGGGACTCAGCATCTGTTGATATAGGGCATAGGTCCGCGCAGCGACTGCCTGGACCTTGAGCATCTCGAGATGCCAGGTTGCGTTGACTTCTGCCGGCACCACACCCTTCACATACTCCTCCAAGTCAACATGATTGACGACAAGCAGACTCTTTCCTCTCCGGAGGAGTTGGATCGCCCCACTCACTTGCATCGCGTCTTTCTCAGAGCCTGCCTGTTGCGGAGCCCGGTTCCCTTTTGAGGGGAGCCAAAGATCCAAGTCGTGACTTCGTGCCCTCACCATCAGGCGATCGGTCACCACCGGCGTTCCATTGAGGAACATCGCCCGGCCTCGCATCTCGACCCGCACGGCCGTCCGATAAGGGCGAGCTTCCTGCTGATCATCCGTTACCACAATAGTCTGACTACTTGAGATCTCCAGCTGTTGGACATCCCGAGCCAGCAAAACGCGAATCGTTGACGCCGCTTCTGCCTCTGGTATGGTCATACAGCCGAGGACAAATCCTAGACCAAGGGCCAGAGCTGAACACCAGGTTGCGATCATCTGCGTAAGAGCCATCCTATGAGATAGAATAGCAGACTGAGAAGAATGCTGAGGACAATGCTGGTTCCGATGGGGAAGTAGAAGCTAAAATTCTCCCGTTTGATGGAAATGTCACCGGGAAGTTTTCCGAACCACCCGAACAGGTTTCCCAGCGCAGGCATACGGTCGGCGATGAGGAAGAGAACGCCGAGGAACACGATTCCGAGACCGACTCCGATCAAAAGCTTGCCAAACGTCGCCCATTCCGGCATTAACTTTCATCCCGCCTGGCGGAGTGCCTCAGCGCTACTGACGGTAGGCGTTGGCGATGCTACCCGTTTATGAGGCATTCCGCAATCTGAATCGCATTCAGTGCTGCGCCTTTGCGAAGATTATCGGAGACAACCCAGAGATTGAGCCCGTTTGCAATCGACTCGTCTTCCCGAACGCGGCCGATGTAGACCTCATCCTTCCCGGTTGCATCGAGCGGCATGGGATACAATTTCTTGACCGGATCGTCGTACACAATCACACCCGGCATGGCTGCCAGTGCGGCACGTGCGTCATTTGCCTTTAGTGGACGCTCCAATTCCACATTGATCGCTTCAGAGTGACACCGAAGGACGGGCACTCGCACCGTCGTCGCGGTGACCCGGAGGGTGGGTGTGCCGAGAATCTTCCTCGTTTCTTTCGCGATTTTCACTTCCTCCGAACAGTCGCCTCCTTCGCCAAACGATCCGATGTGCGGCAAGAGATTAAACGCAATCTGGTAGGGATAGACTTTGGCCGTCACGTCCCGGAACGCAAGCAGGTCTTTCGTCTGATCCATCAGTTCATCCATGGCCGCAGCACCGGTTCCTGAAACGGACTGAAACGTCGTGACCACCACGCGTTTCACTCCGACCGCGTCGTGAAGCGGCTTGAGCGCCATGACCAATGGAGTAGTCGTACAGTTCGGAATAGACACGATTCCCCGAGGCATGTCATGTAAGGCAGAGGCATTCACCTCCGGAACCACTAAAGGCACTCCTTCATCCATACGATATACCGCGCTGTCGTCAATCACGGCAATGCCGGCTGCTCCTAAACGTTGGCCATATTCTCGGCTGATGGCATCGGTCGCGGAGATAAACGCAACATCCACCCCCTCGAAGGACGAAGAGTCGGTCAATTCTTCGACCTTCCACTCCTTGTCCTGGCAGGTCATGACCTCGCCGGCCGATCGCTTAGATGCGAAGAGCCTCAAACTCATGAGCGGAAATTTGCGTTCCTCCAAGATGTCGAGTGTTTCCTTTCCGACCGCCCCGGTCGCACCAAGGATCGCCACCGTATACCCAGGTTTGTTCTTGATCATGACATTCCTAATTCCAAGGCCAGCAAGCGAATACGATGATTAAATGTGTCGGCCACCAATAACGATCCATCGTGATCGACGGCAATGCCAAAGGGGTAGCAGAGTCCGGCTTCTTTTGCATCGCCGCAATCACCCGAATACGAGGCCTCCCCGTTCCCGGCTACGCAGAAGGCCGTTCCAGAATCCCAGTCCCATCGACGAATCAGATGATTGTCTGAATCGGTCAAGAAAAGATCGCCGTTATGACCGATCACAATTCCCGTCGGACGTGCGAGGCTCGACGACGGGGGATCGGACGGGGATTCGTACCGATACGTTGCTCCGTCACCCGCCACGGTCGAAATCAGTCCTGACGAGAGGCAAACGCATCGGATTCGGCCGTTGAAGGTGTCGGCAATATACAGCCGGTCATCCGCCAGGGCCAATCCACTCGGCCCCGCAAGGGCTGCATCGACGGCAAGTTTCTCGTCTCCATCGTACGTCGCAGCCCCGGTTCCGGCAACGGTTTCAATCCGACCGGTGTTGAGATCTACCACTCGTATACGATGGTTGCTCTGATCGGCAATGTAGAGCTTGTGCGTCTCATCCAGAATCAAGGCGGCCGGTTCGTTGAGGGTCGCCTCAGGTGCTGCCCCTCCATCACCAGAGAACCCTGCCTGCCCGGTCCCGGCCAGCGTTGTGATGACGCCGGTCGCGGCCTCGACCATCCTGACCCTATGATTCATGGTATCGGCAATATAAACATTTCCTTCTCGATCCACGCACACCGCAGTCGGAAAATTAAGGCGCGCGCGGACTGCCAGTCCCATATCCCCTGTGTATCGCGTGATGGAGGGTGTCCGATTCGTCCAATACCTGACCGTTCCGCTCAAATCAGTATGTTGGGTATAGGCTGAGTGACCATTGGTCGCGGGATCGTGATCAGCAAGAGGATCCTCTTCCGCCCTCGCAGTTGTGCCATCTGACCGACCGATAATCTGCCCATCGTCCTGAATCGACTGGCCTGCGATTGTGGAAATCACTCCAGTCGCTCTATCAATTTTGCGAACGACGTGATTTTCTGAATCCGCCACGTACACATTGCCATGGCGATCGAGGCTGACCCCCTTCGGTTCGTTCAAACACGCCAGTACCGCAGATCCGCCATCTCCCGAATAGCCGGACACCCCGTTCCCTGCCAATGTATCGATGGTCCATGTGGAAAGAATGGCTGCCATGACTCAGCACCAGTCAGTCATTGAGGTTCTTGACGATCGCCTCGCCCATCTCGACTGTTCCGACGATCTGCGCCCCTGGACTTTGGATGTCTTTCGTGCGATAGCCGAGGTCGAGCGTTTTCACAATGGCCTGCTCAATGGCTTCGGCTTCTTTCTCAAGCTGAAAGGCGTACGACAGCATCATGGCAGCCGATGCGATGGTCGCGATGGGATTGGCGATGTTTCTCCCCGCAATGTCCGGGGCACTTCCGTGAATCGGCTCGAACAGCCCCACCTTCGCTCCGATACTGGCCGAGGGGAGCATTCCGATCGAACCCGTGAGCATCGCCGCTTCATCGCTAAGAATGTCTCCGAACATGTTGTTGCACAGGAGGACATCGAATTGTCGTGGATTTCTAACCAGTTGCATGGCGGCGTTATCGACATAGATATGCCCCAATTCGACGTCCGGATAGGACGCATGGACCTCAATGACGACCTTGCGCCACAGCTCGGAGGATTCCAATACATTCGCCTTATCAACCGAGGTCACTTTCTTGCGCCGTTTCCTCGCCGCTTCGAACGCCACCTTGGCAATCCGACGAACTTCTTCCGTGGTATAGGCTTCCGTATTGACCCCCCGCTCCTGACCATTCGGTAGCTTTTCGATGCCTTTGGGCTTACCGAAATAGATGCCACCGGTGAGTTCTCGGATGACGAGAATATCGATCCCTTCGACAACCTCGCGCTTTAAAGTGGAGGCATCCACGAGATTCGCGTATACCTTCGCCGGCCTCAGATTGGCATAGAGACCTAAGGCTTCACGAATTCCCAGGAGCGCCCGTTCCGGCCTGAGGCTGTATTCTAAGCTTTCCCACCGCGGGCCCCCTACCGCTCCCAGTAAGACTGCGTCACTTTGTTTGGCGAGCGTCAGAGTATCGTTCGGCAATGGCACACCAAACTTATCGATCGCTTGCCCTCCAATATCGGCGGTCGCAAACTCAAACGCATGGCCATATTTCTCAGCGATCACTTTGAGGACTTTCACGGCTTCCGGAACAATTTCACGCCCGACTCCATCCCCTGCTAGCACTGCGATCTTGGCCTTCACTGCTGCTCCTTTCGATCGTTCACGATTTCCATGCCCTATTCCAATACTGTTTCATCTTCTTCCCGCCAAGCGGGATCCACCAGACACAAGAACTCAATATCCACTGCTCCCGTATTTTCGAGACACTGTTCACCTCCCGGCTGGACATAGACCGTGGTGCCTGCTTCGATCTGCGTGACCTGGTCGTTGATCCTGAATCGCCCTTGGCCGGAGATAAAATAGTAGACTTCGGAGGAGGTCAAAATATGTCGTTTGGACCGCACCCCTGGGCCCAGCCTTCCGTGGGCTAGGCTATACCCTAGTTCAAGCGGCTGCTTTGCAGGATGAAGTATCTCCCGTAACCGAGTATGGTCGCCGGCTAGAAACTCTGGCCGGTCCCCTAGCGCCACCTTCCACACGCCCAAGCCTCCTTCTAGGGAAGTCATTCGGTCCCAGAATTAAAAACTGTACCGTGCGTATCCCCGTCAAATCAAGTTCACCTTCTGCTCCCCTTGCGCTTGTTTGGTCGCAAGATAGGCGAGCTTATTCAAGGCACTGAGATAGGCTCGCGCTGAGGCGGTGATGATATCCGTATCGGCCCCGTGCCCGGTGACGGTTCGACCATCTTCTTGAACACGAACGGAAACCTCCCCCTGCGCATCGGTACCACCCGTGATGGCTTTCACGACATACATCAGTAACTTGCTCTTGGTCTGTGTGATCGCGGCAATAGTGCGGTAGACGGCATCCACTGGTCCATCGCCTGTGCCGGTTTGCACCATGGCGTTGCCGTCGACCTCCAGCTCGACGGTGGCGGTGGGAACCTGGTTGGTGCCGCTCGACACGCGCAACGCCGTCAAGGTGATACGATCGGCCATCTTCGACAACTCTTCAGAGACAATGACCTCGAGGTCTTCCTCGAAAATTTCCTTCTTTTGATCGGCCAGTTTCTTGAACCGTTCAAACGCATGATTGACCTCTTCGTCGCTGAGCTTATATCCCAACTCTTCCAACCGTTGACGAAATGCATGTCGTCCGGAGAGCTTTCCCATCACCATCTGACTCTCGACCAACCCGATGGATTCCGGTCGCATGATCTCATAGGTGGTCTTGTCTTTGAGTAAGCCGTCTTGATGAATGCCGGATGTATGGGCGAACGCATTGGCCCCCACGATGGCCTTGTTCGGTTGCACGACCATCCCCGTGATCTTGCTGACCAAGCGACTCGTTTTTGCAATCTCTTCTGTCTTGACACCCGTATCTGCGTGATAGAAGTCCGTCCTGGTCCGGAGACCCATCACTATTTCTTCTAACGACGTATTACCTGCCCGTTCCCCAATGCCATTGATCGTACATTCGACTTGACCGGCCCCATTGATGATAGCCGCCAAGCTGTTCGCGACTGCGACACCGAGGTCGTTGTGACAATGGACAGAAATGACGGCCTGCTTGGAATTTGGAACCCGATCGCAGATGCCCTTGATCAATGCGCCGAATTCCTGAGGCACGGCATATCCCACCGTGTCCGGAATGTTGATGGTTCCCGCTCCTGCCGCAATCACCGCCTCGATGACTTCGTAGAGATAAGCAGGATCCGACCGGCTGGCATCCATCGGGGAAAATTCGACGTCGTCGACGTAGCCGCGAGCCCGCTGGACCATGTCTACGGCACGCTGCTTCGCCTGTTCCCGAGTCATCCGAAACTGGTGTTTGAGATGGATATCAGATGTCGACAGGAACGTGTGGATACGCACCTTCGGAACCCCTTGTAACGCCTCCCACGCTCGATCAATGTCCTCCGGACGTGCACGCGCAAGGCTGCAGATCGTCGGCCCTTCCACTTCTTGAGCAATCCGTCGAACTGCCTCGAAATCCCCTGGCGAACTGTACGCGAATCCCGCCTCGATGATATCGACACCTAGCCTCGCCAGCTGTTTGGCCACCATGACCTTTTCCTCCACGTTCATGCTGGCGCCCGGCGATTGCTCGCCGTCTCTCAAGGTTGTGTCGAAAATTTTGATCATGCGTGCCATGGTGCCACCTTTCTCCCTCTAGAAACACAAAAGCCTTCGGCCCCCTTAGTTACCCAGGGACGAAGGCTTGACCGGCGCTCCGTGGTACCACCCTGATTTAGCCTGATTCCCTTTGGTGGCTCAGGCCCTTCCTTAAGCCCCTTACGAGGGCAAGGCGGAATCTCCTACTCTTACTTCAGAGATTCGGCTCAGAGGCGAGTTCGACGGAATCTAGGCTGGTTCGCACCACCCACCAGCTCTCTAGGAGGTATCTCTTCCTCCGCTGCTAGATTCTTCGCCTACTACTCCTCGTCATCGCCGTTCGATGCTCTGATATTACTGTCGTTATTCGCAGTCAGTTAGGATCTTGTCTCAACCGGCGAAGGATCGACCTTCCCAACGTTCTTTTTACCGGCAGACGGTGCGACCAACCAGTACAACTTTTCGACTGGCCCCATCAACGCATACCCAGCGAACACCACAAACAACATGACGGCTGGGAGGGCTGCGACCATCATCAACACAAGAATCCCCCACACGAGATAGGTGATGTGCCGATGGCCCTTAAATTTCAGGTCTTTGAAGCTGCGATACTTGATGGTACTGACCATCAAGAACGCCAGTATTAAGGTCATGATCAAGACCACGATCGGCTTGGATTCCAATCCCATCTTGAGGATGTAATGATCGAACACCACCAGGGAAGCCACCACGCCGGCAGCGGCCGGAATGGCCAACCCGGTAAAATATTTCCCGTCTGCTATTGCGACCGTCGAGTTGAAGCGTGCCAAACGCACAGCTCCCATCGCCACGTACGCAAACATCACCGCGACACCGAACGTCCCCTGTCCGCTCAAGGCCCAGGAGTAGATCAACAGACCCGGCGCAACACCGAACGACACGACGTCGGACAACGAGTCGTATTCCAGACCAAATTGGCTCGTACTATTGGTCAAGCGTGCCGACTTTCCATCCAGTACATCAAAAATCATCGCGACGAGGATCGCAATGGCTGCTTCCAGGTAGTTGGCGTTAAAGACAGACAGGATGGCATACACGCCGCAGAACAGGTTGCCGGTTGTGAACAGATTCGGGATCAAGTGCATGGCGGCTTTTCGCCGCTTTCCTTCTTTCCCGAACGAATTCTTAAATCCTGCCGTTTTCATGGCAATTCCCCCAGAATCGTTTCCCCGCCTTTGACGTGGTCCCCTATCGCCACACGAACCTTGCTACCGATTGGAAGAAAGGTATCCATTCGTGATCCAAAACGGATTAGTCCGAACCGTTCACCTCGAATAGCCTGGTCCCGTGGTGAAACCCAAGACACGATGCGCCGGGCAATGAGTCCTGCTACTTGGACGCACAGCACCTTGATGCCTTCGTTCGTTTTAATCATCACCGCGTTCTGTTCATTTCTCAACGTGGCCTCCGGCTTGCTGGCCACCATGAACAAACCCGGTTGGTACTGCACATCCTCGATGACCCCATCGCAAGGCATCCGATTGATATGGACGTTGAAGACATTCAAAAATATCGTCACTCTTATGGAACGTTCCTTTAAATATCTCGGCTCAAATTCTTCCTCGATCGCGATCACCTTCCCATCGCCTGGCGCGACGATGAGATTCGGCCCTTGGGGGACAACCCTAGCTGGATTCCGAAAGAACCACGCCGAAAAAATGGTCGCCACGCCTCCGAGAAACGCGAAGACCGGCCAACCCAACCATCCTGCCAGCAGTGTACCCCCGGCCGGCGCTGCGATGAAGGGAATTCCTTCTTTGGCGAATGGAATACCGACAGCACGATCTGCCACGCAATTGCCTCACTCTTCTGAGGGATGTTCAAACCGACTGACCAGCAAGGCCGCAGCGAGTGAAAAGGCGAGGCGTACGCGTCTATTGTACGTTGAGCCTTGGAACGATGCGAGAACGAAGCTGGCAGTCGGTTTCAACATCCCTAGTTCTTGGTCTTATCGACGAGCTGATCCTTCTTTAGCCACGGCATCATCCCCCGAAGCTTCGATCCAACCTCCTCAATCGGGTGTGCTTCGCCTTTGGCAAGCAGCGCGTTGTACACGGGGCGATTCGCTTGATTCTCCAACACCCATTCCTTGGCAAACCGCCCTGTCTGAATCTCGTCGAGAATCTTCTTCATCTCCTGCTTGGTCTGTTCCGTCACGACGCGCGGACCTCTGGTGACATCGCCATACTTCGCCGTGGTGCTGATGGAATAGCGCATATTGGCGATCCCACCCTGGTAGATGAGGTCGACGATGAGTTTTACCTCATGCAAACACTCGAAGTAGGCCATCTCTGGTGAATACCCGGCTTCGACCAAGGTCTCATAGCCAGCCTGGATCAGCGAAGTCAGCCCACCGCACAGTACTGCCTGCTCTCCAAAGAGATCGGTCTCGGTCTCTTCCCGAAAATTCGTTTCAATGACGCCGGCGCGGCCTCCACCGATCGCGCTGGCGTAGGCCAGCGCCACTTGCTTCGTAGTACCGCTGGGATCCTGATGGATGGCCAGCAAACAGGGAACGCCGCTGCCCTTCGTATATTCGGAACGAACGAGATGTCCTGGCCCTTTTGGTGCCACCATGAACACATTGATGGTGGCCGGTGGCACAATCTGCCCGAAGTGAATATTGAACCCATGCCCAAACGCCAAATAGGACCCCGGCTTAAGATTGGGTGCGACATCCTGCCGATAGATGGCGGCTTGCGCTTCATCCGGCGCGAGAATCATCACAACATCTGAGGCCTTCACTGCATCAGCCACCGGCATAACCTTCAGCCCGCTCTGCTCCGCCTTTTTCCAAGACGCTCCTTCGCGCAACCCGATCACGACAGTCACACCGCTTTCTTTCATGTTCAGGGCATGCGCATGCCCCTGACTTCCGTAACCAATCACAGCGACCTTCTTGTTTCGAATCTGCTGGAGATCGGCATCATTATCGTAGTAGATTTTCATGGAACACCCTTTCCTCGTCTAACTCAGTATATAACAAACCGCCAATTTTCTCGTAGAGTGCTACTCGCGAACCACCTTCTTCGCTTGAACCGCAGCCGAACGGACTGGTTCGCGAGCGACGGCGACTCGGCCGGTTCGCACCAAATCCTTGATCCCAAGAGGTTGCAGCAGGTTGATGATCGCTTCAATCTTTTTAGGATCGCCGGAGACTTCGATCGTGTAGGTCGTCGGCGTTGAATCGATGACATTTGCCCGAAAGATGTCTACGATCCTGAGCGCCTCAGCACGATCCTGGTCCTTCGTATGGACCTTGATGATCGCGGTTTCTCGGGAGACAAATTCTGTTTCGTTCAGGTCCACCACTTTGATCACATCGATCAGTTTGTTCAGCTGCTTTACGATCTGTTCAATGATCCGCTCATCACCCGACGTGACGATGGTCATCTGAGACATCGAGGGGTCGAGCGTCGGCGCAACCGACAAACTCTCAATGTTGAACCCTCGCCCGCTGAACAACCCGGCCACTCGAGACAGAACCCCGAATTTATTTTCAACCGTCACCGAAATAATGTGTTCCATCTTGTTGCGTGTTGAGATTCGCGTGCTGAAAGCCGAGCCTGATCACTCAGCTCCGAGCGCGTCTCGCTCACCACTTCCTCTATGCTGTGAGCACCGTATCCTTATCTTCGGGCGTCACTTTCGTTGAGCCTGACTGCTTCTTCTTCAATTCAGGCGGATCTTCCAGAATCATTTCATGATTGCATCCACCCGCTGGGATCATCGGATAGCAATTTTCATAGGGATAGGTGGGTACATCCACGATCACCGGTTTGTCCGTCGCTAACGCTTCCTTCAACACCGCATCGAGATCTCCAACCTTTTTGACACGCAACCCCACCGCGCCATAGGCCTCCGCCAACTTCACAAAATCGGGAGTCGTATCCAGATAGCTGGACGCATAGCGCCCTTCATAAAAGAGATCCTGCCACTGCCGGACCATGCCGTGAAATCCGTTATTCAGAATGATGATCTTCACCGGCAATTTGCTCACGACAGCCGTCGCCATTTCCTGCATATTCATCTGGACGCTGCCGTCTCCGGCAATACAGAGCACCAGCCGATCCCGGAAAGCGGCCTGTGCACCCATGGCGGCAGGGAACCCAAAACCCATCGTCCCAAGCCCCCCCGACGTCAGCCAGCGATTCGGTTTCGCCAATTTGAAATACTGTGCGGCCCACATTTGGTGCTGACCGACATCGGTCGCAACGATCGGATCCCTGTCCTTCGTCAGCTCGTACAACCGTTTGACCACCTGCTGCGGCTTGATCGGCCCATCTTTCTCTTGCTGATAGGTCAAGGGATGAGCCTGTTGCCATTCTCGGATCTGATCCCACCAGGGCTTCCGAAGGTCTTTCTGCTCTCCGTTGACGGTCGCGCGTAGGATCTGGTTCAACTCACGGAGCACAGTTTTGCAATCACCGACGATGGGAATATCCACGTGTATGTTCTTCCGAATGGACGTCGGGTCAATATCGACGTGAATCACCTTCGCATGGGGACAGAACTCCGACACTTTCCCGGTCACCCGGTCATCGAACCGGGCACCAATCGCGATCACCAGATCTGAATAGTGCATGGCCATGTTGGCTTGATAGGTCCCGTGCATCCCGAGCATCCCCATGGAGAGGGGGTGTTCTCCCGGAAACACGCCGAGCCCCATCAATGTCATATCCACAGGGATCTGCGTCATCTCGGCTAATTCGAGCAGTTCCTGCGAAGCTCCGGAGAAGACCACACCACCGCCGACATAGAGAATCGGCTTCTTAGCCTTCATGATCGCTTCGGCTGCCTGTTTGATCTGCCATTTATTCCCATCGTAGGTCGGGTTGTACCCTCGGATCGAGACAGCGTTCGGATAGGTGAATTCCGCTTTGGCCATCGATACGTCTTTCGGGATGTCGACGAGCACCGGACCTGGACGACCAGTGGTGGCAATATAAAACGCCTCTTTGATCGTACCGGCCAGATCGTTCACGTCTTTGACGAGAAAATTGTACTTCGTGCAGGGGCGACTCAACCCGACATTATCCGCTTCCTGGAAGGCATCGTTCCCGATCAGATTCGTGGGAACTTGGCCACTGAAACAGACCAGGGGAACTGAATCCATATACGCATCGGCCAATGCCGTAATGACATTGGTCATGCCGGGACCGGACGTGACCAGACAGACTCCGGCTTTCCCGGTGGCTTTGGCATACCCTTCCGCCATGTGGCCGGCCCCCTGCTCATGACGCGTTAAAATGACTTCCACGTCCTTCTGTTGATGGAGCGTATCGAAAATCTTCAAGACGACTCCACCTGGCAGCGCAAAGACGGTTTTCACTCCCTCACGCTTCAGGCATTCGATGAAGATTTCAGCACCGGTGAGTTTCATGACAACCCTCCCTCTCACTGCTTGATCGGATCTGCTCGTCTCAGTCGGACTTCAGAAGACAGGCCCGGCGGAGGCTGCATCATCATGCAGAAATGTTTGTGAAATCAAGGGGAAAGATACAAGATCCTAGCATCCTCACTCGGATCCCGTCAACACGCCGACGAACGAAGCCCGGAGGGGAATAGTCCAGAATCCGCTCAGAAAAGCATCGAGGTCCAAAAGAGCGTGGGCGGAAGACCTATAAGCCGGATTCTGTCCCGCAAAGAATTTTCCCCCTTTGCCTGGATGATCATTTCTCTGGGATTCGAGTTGCCCCGAACCTCAAGCGACCTACCCGAAGACCTCGACCGGGCCAGTCGGTGTGCAGAACTCAGTAAGGAGTCCGGCACGTGTCCTCCTATTTGGCCTTGCACCGGGCGACGCTTACCATGCCGGTGATGTCGCCACCACCGCGGTGGGCTCTTACCCCACCGTTTCACCCTTACCTGAGCCGCAGCGACCAGATGGGATCCCATCGCCTTGGCCATCGGCGGTTTGATTTCTGTGGTGCTGGTGTCGGATTGCTCCGCCTGGGAATTACCCAGCGCCCTGCCCGTGGAGTCCGGACTTTCCTCTCGATGCTCTATGCACCGAGCGACCATCCAATCTTCCACCCACGCCAAATCAGTATAAACAATAAGGCTGGTCGGTCACAAGCAGACTGATAAGTCTCTGTTACGACTGGCCAAAGGCAGCACGAGCCCTTAGCTACCACCTACTTCTGGTAATGGCCTGGCTGGCATCTGAGCTCTCTTCTGATAAATGGCCATAGCCTCAGGCATCCACTCCTTCAATTGGTCGATTCTGGTGTCATGACCCGGATGAGTCGATAGGAATTCTGCCGGCCCTCCTCCCGCGGACAGCTGTGCCATCCGTTCCCAGAGTGCCACGGACTCGCGGGGGTCGTACCCGGCATCGGCCGCCAGGAGGATTCCAACATAATCGGCCTCTGATTCATGTTTGCGGCTGAAGGGTAGCAAGACTCCGACCTGAGCCCCTACACCGAGCGCCGCCATCGTCGCTTGGCCAAGCATGGGGTTCCCCCCACTCATCCCAATCGCCGCACCAACAACCTGCAACCCGACATTCGCGACCTGCCCTTGACTCATGCGCTCTGCCCCATGGCGAGCTAAGGCATGCACTACCTCGTGTCCCATCACGGCCGCCAAACCTGCTTCTGTCTTTGCTACAGGGAAAATCCCGGTGTAGACCGCCATCTTTCCACCAGGCAGCGCAAAGGCGTTGGCCGTCGTATCATCTTTGATCACCGTGACTTCCCACTGAAACTGCTTCGCCATCTCAGCATACTTCGACCGTTTCGCAGCTTCGACAATCCTGGCCGCCACCCGTTTTACGGGCTCGATTTCCCGAGGATCTTGAGACAGCCTCATCTTCGGGTCGCTCTTGACCTGATCGTACGCCTGAGCTCCCATCTGCATTTCTTGATTCACCGAGGTCATCAGCAGCTGCTTACGCCCTGTATAGGGATTGGTCTCACATCCTACTAGGCTCATCGCTACTGAGAGCACACATAACGCCATTGTCGTGCGCCTGCGTCGCCACGTACACATCTCCCATCCTCCCGTCAAAGCGAGTCCCGATAGATACAGATAGATAGATTGACCGTTATGGATCTGGTTGGTAGATTACCGCGCCCCTAGGAATAATTTCCAGAGGGAGAGACGCATCCGGCATGACTGCACAACCATCTCACACGATCGAGCGCATCGGCATCGATGAATCAGGGAAGGGCGACTACTTCGGCCCGCTTGTCATCGCAGCCGTCTTCGTGGACGCCACGACGCAAGGCGAGCTGAGGCTCATGGAAGTGCGGGACAGCAAGAAGATTTCTGATGGGCGTGTGCTCGAACTAGCCCCGGACATCAAGACCATCTGCCCACATAGCGTCATCGCCATCGGGCCACAAAAGTACAACGAACTCTACACCAAGATTAAGAATCTGAACCGCCTGCTCGCCTGGGGCCATGCAAAGGCGCTGGAGAATCTGCTGGAACGAGGCGTGACCTGCGAACGGGCTATCTCAGATCAATTCGGGGACGAGAGGTTGATTCTGAATGCACTGCAGGAAAAGGGACGGACGATCGTCCTCGAACAGCGAACCAAGGCAGAATCCGACTTGGCCGTTGCCGCTGCCTCAATCCTGGCTCGCGCGGAGTTTCTCTTGCGCTTGAAGCGGCTGTCCGACGAAGTCGGCACCACCCTCCCGAAAGGCGCCTCACCAGCCGTCGAACTCGCCGCGAAGATGATCATCAAGAAACATGGCCAAGACCGGTTAGGTTCAGTGGCGAAACTGCACTTTAAGACCACTCAAGCCGTGCTGGGAGGACTGACCTAGTCCATTTTCATTCATCGTAGATACACGTCGCAATATTCCCCACCTCGTCGATCGCTGGCGCCATCGGCGGTGAGACCGTCGACCCAGCGATTATCAGGAACATGCCCTTGAGGAACATGCCCTTGGCCCACTATAGCTAAGCCTGTCATCAGTGATAGGCTTTTACAATGTCGTCGAGGGTGGCCTGCTCCTGATACTCCCGGCGTTTCTTGAGGGCGGCGAAATCATGTTCGATGGGGTTCAGATCTGGGGAATAG